>ERZ780106.23-NODE-23-length-58731-cov-14.044857_pt1 | contig 58731 bp, 39 predicted proteins | sample MGYA00511572_ERZ780106 | MGnify/ENA primary metagenome ERZ780106 (study PRJEB29588, sample SAMEA2161876) | human gut metagenome | biome: human gut; feature: human-associated habitat; material: faeces | place: Denmark | collected 2008/2010 ...
CAGGGAAGGTGTGGGCCGCCATTCCTCCAGACTCGACAACCTGACCCTCTTCGTTGACATAGACCTGACTGCCGTTCTCCACCCAGGCTGTCGGGGAGTACCAGTGCTGTCCGGCCTCGAAATAGACCACGGAATTGTTCCTGTCGGTCATCTGCCTGTCATAGGTGTAGTCAAACTGGAAGTTCCAGTTCTCGGTGAAATTGATGGTCATACCGAGATTCATGTTGAAGTACTTGTTCCTCAGGCTGTCTGTGTTGCCTGCCATCATCTCGTACGCCGGTTCCTGCAGATAGTGGTCCCTCTCCATAACTCCGATCGGGAAGAGAGGACTCCAGCGGTAGAGATAAAGCCAAGGGTCAGCCGAGGTCGTACCCACTCCCGGATACCGCTTGTAACGGTCCGAATAGATGGCGCTGGCGCGAAGAGTGAGATACTTGTTGACCTCGCTGGTGAATCCGAAGGAAGCGTTGTACCTCTTGAAATCATCCACCTTGGCCGGCTTTGTCATGCCGCTCTGGTCAAGATAGCCAAGACCGATGTTGAAAGACGTATTGTCCTTCGAGCCGGTCACGGAGAGGTTGTGGGTCATGGAAGGAGCCCACTCGCGTACCATCGCCCTGACGCCGTCATAGAGACGGTAGCCGTACTTGTTGGCGCCATCGTAGTACCAGTCGCGACCGTAAAGGATAGGATCGTTCCAGGCAACCGTGTCGCCATATTTCTCCTGCCACTGGCGGGCCTTCTCAAGGCTGTTCTCGTCGATTCTCCAGAAACCTCCGGCCGGCATCGGAGACTCTCTGTTCAACTGGGCGTCGTAGGTATATTCAAGAGCCTCGATCCCGCCGATGTTTATTTCCTTGGCTGGATTCTGCCAAGAGAAGTTGTTTGAATATGACACCTGAAGCTTCGGGCCGCGGGTGCCGTTCTTGGTTGTAATGAGCACAACGCCGAACGCGGCTTTCGAGCCATAGATGGAGGCTGACGCGGCATCCTTCAGAACCGTGATCGATTGAATGTCATTAGGATTGACAAGCTGGATGCTCGGGATCTCCACGTTGTCCAAAAGTATCAGCGGAGAGCTTCCTCCATTGATGGAGCCGATCTGGCCACGGATCTTGATGAGAGGATCCGAACCGACCTCTCCGGTAGGAATCACGATGTTCATTCCCGGAACAGCGCCCTGAAGTCCACGGCCGACATCGGCGATAGGACGGCTCTCCAAAGTCTTTCCGACATCGACCGAGGCGACCGCACCGGTGATGTCCGCCCTTTTCTGGGCGCCGTAGCCGACCACCACAACCTCGGAGAGCATCTCGTTGTCTTCTTTCATCATAATTGTCATCCCGTTCCTGGCCGTGACAATGACATCCTGATAGCCAAGACAGGAAACCTTGAGAGACGCGCCATTCGGCACGTTGATTGAGAATCTACCATCAACATCAGCGACGGTCCCGTTGTTTGTTCCTTGCTGGAACAAGCTGGCGCCGATGACCGGCTGCCCGTTCTGGTCAACTATACGGCCTTTGATGTCGATGTTTTGCGGCGCATTCACTTCAGCATTGACGCCAGAAGGATTTTCCGCGCTCACCCTAAGTCCGGGCAAGGTCAAGAAGCAGGCCACGACAATGGCGGCGGCTCCGCTTGACAAGTTAAAATTTCTTGCAAATCTGTCCATAAACAGGTCGACTTGATTACTGTTATTGTTATTAATAGTTTGCAATATAAGCAAAAACCCTCATCTGACAAAAAATATTAAGAGAGAATGACTAAAAAACCTTAGTCATCCTCTCTTTAGTATAAGGTAAATCCCGTATTTCCGCACCCTATACACCCTTGGACCTGAAAACCGGGATTTTACGCACCCGAGTGCCGGCGGGACCTAACCGTAAATGTCCCTCAGCACAGCCAGCGAGCGCACATTGACGGAAGACTCTGTGTGATGCTCGATGTACTTGAGGATGCACTCGGCGATCTCGTTGCGGTCGGAGCCTCTTAGAGGGAGCAGCATCGCCTCGCCGAAAGAACTGGTCAGCAGGGACTTGATGTGGTCGAGATGCTTGCCGGAGAAAGGAGCCAGATCTATCGTGTCGGGATTGAAACCGAGGACGGCGCAGAGCTCCAGCAGGAACCAAAGGTGGAAATTGGCGAAGTCGCTCTGCAGGGCATCAAGCGTCAGTATGGATCTCTTCAGCCAATCCATCAGCCCCTCCTCGTTCGTCTGGTCCTTTATCACCCGGAACAGCACCTCACTCATAAAAAGTGTCATCGTGTTCTTATGAATATTCCCGCGGATTCCCACGAGTGGGTTGACGCTGACGAAGTTGCGGGCGAACCAGAGGTCCGACTTCGGGTTCCGGGTGACCTCCGCCTCAAGAATATTCAAGGGCAGGAAAAGGGCCATCGCCGTCTTGGGACTCACCTTCACAAGGAAGCCCCGCCTTCCATATTCCCGACTGATCGTGTGCAGGACGATGGAATTCTCGCCGACCTTGGTGTGGCCGATGACTATGAGTTCAGCCTTTTCGCGCATCTGGCAACAACTTGCATCTTTTCCGGCAGCTTATTTTTGCCGCCCGTTAAGCCACTGCGCCATCGCCCGGAGCGCCTTGCCTCGGTGCGAGATTTCGTTCTTCTGCTCCTCCGTGATGTCGGCGGCGGTGAGTCCAGGATATTCATCAGGTATGAATATCGGGTCGTAGCCGAAGCCTCCCCTGCCGGACTTTTCCCGGGCGATCGTGCCTTCCATCGTGCCTTCGAACTGATGGACCTTCCCGTTCAGAATGAGGGTAACGACGCTGCGGAAACGCGCCCTGCGGCTGACCTCCCGCCCGGTCGCCTCCAGTGTAGCAAGTTCGGCCAGCACCTTGTCCATATTCAGGTTGAAGTCCTTGGACGGTCCCGCATAACGTGCCGTATAGACTCCAGGCGCGCCGCCGAGGGCATCCACCTCCAGCCCCGTGTCGTCCGCGAAGCAGTCGCAACCCTTTCTGTCGTAAATATACCGCGCCTTCTGGAGCGAGTTCTCCTGAAGCGTCTCCCCCGTCTCCGGGATGTCCTCCGTAATCCCGAAATCCGCCGGAGTCACCAGCTCGAACCCTTCCCCCAGAATCTCGGAAGCCTCCCTTAGCTTCCCCCGGTTGCCCGTCGCGAAAACTATTTTTGTCATATATCGAAAATCTATTTCTGACTGTAAACTTACATAAATATCTACAAAATACGATATTTTCTTATCGCAACGCCCAAAACAACCCCGAAAGGGATGATTTTCCTGTAATTTTATTATATTTGTACCCTAACGGGATTAATAATCGAGTTTATTATGAACATCGGAGAACATATTCGTGATAAGAGGAAAACTTTCGGGCTGACCCAGGTCGAGCTGGCAAAAAGATCCGGGGTAGGAATCAGGTTTGTCCGGGAACTGGAAAACGGCAAGAATACTGTACAATTGGACAAAGTCAATCAAGTGCTAAGACTCTTTGGAGAAGAACTTCAAGCACATAAAATCAATGAATGATGAAAAAGGCTGACATTTACATCGACGACACTTTCTGCGGGGTTCTGACAGAGGATTCCGAGGGCTATCACTTTTCTTATGACGGCGAGTATCTGAAATCCGTCAGTGCCAAGGCCATCAGCCCGACAATGCCACTGACTGAGACCGAATATTCAAAAGAAATGATGTTCCCGGTCTTCGATGGGTTGATTCCTGAGGGATGGCTCCTTGACATAGTGCACAAATCCTGGAAAATAGATCCGAGAGACAGGATGTCACTACTGTTGGCTTGCTGTAAGGACTGCATCGGAAACATCAGCGTAAGAGAACATTATGGAGACAGGTAATAAATGCCTTTGCTGCGGAAAGGCTCTAAAAGAAGGAGAAAGGGGATATCATTCCTCGTGCGCCAGAAGGCTGTTTGGATGTGTTAAAGTACCTATATTACCATATTCAAGAGACAACATTCCTGAGCTGGCGTTGGAAGTCATAAAATCCAGCACTTCCGTGACTGGCGTCCAGGCTAAATTATCATTGGATATCAATAAAGGAGGACGCAACGAGGAAGATAGACTGACAATTGTGGGACTGTGGGGTGGATATATTCTCAAGCCACAAAGTCCTGTCTATAAATCGATGCCGGAGTTAGAGAATGTAACGATGAATATGGCGGAAGCCGTCGGGATCAGCACCGCCAGACACGGATTGATCAGGATGTCAGACGGTGAACTTGCGTATATCACCAAGAGGATGGACAGAGGGTCGAAAGGGGAGAAATACTCAATGCTGGATATGTGCCAACTTACAAACAGACTGACAGAACACAAATACAGAGGCTCCTATGCACAACTTTCAGATGTTGTAAAGAGATACTCATCCGCTCCGCTTCTGGATGTCCAACGCTTCTGGGAAATTGTGTTATTCTCGTGGATCTCAGGCAATTCAGATATGCACTGCAAGAATTTTTCACTGATTTCGACAAATGGCTCCGACTACTGTCTGTCACCGGCATACGATCTTCTCGCCGTACTGTTGACAGGAATCGAAGACAACGATGAATTAGCCTTGCCTTTGACTGGCAGCGGAGTTGAAGACAAAGGCGGCATCGCCGGATTTGGAAGAACAGAATTCGAAGAGGCGATGACAGCGGCAGGAATCGATGGCAAAGTCTGTGGATGGATTATCGACAAAATAATTTCAAACAAGCAACGTTGGTTTGAAGTTCTTGATGTGTCCTTCCTTTCCGATATATTGAAAGAAAAATACAAATCACTTATAGAAGAAAGGCTGTCAAGACTAAAATAGACATATCTTTCGGAAAATGCTTAAATTTGCGAGGTTGGCACGGGTGTTGCGCTCGTGCTTTGGCTTCGCCACGAGGGCGGAGCGGAGATATTCAGGAATATATTCAAAGAATATGAAGATTAAATCATTGATAGCGGCTTCGCTGGCGGTAGTGGTCAGCACCGCGGCGTTCGGGCAGTCACAAAGTTTCAAGCTCGGGAAATGGACCGAAATCCAGAACTCTATACTCAAGGAGCTTAACCGCTCTTACGTGGATTCTCTTCCTGTGGACAGGATCGAAAGGGCCGGCATCAACGCGATGCTGGAGAGCCTGGATCCTTACACTGTTTACATTCCGGAGGAGGAGAACGAGGACCTTATGATGATGATCAACAAGTCCTACGGCGGCATCGGTGCGCTCATCTACAAGCCGGAGAAGGACGGGAACGTCATCATCAACGAGCCTTACAAAGGGTCACCGGCGGAGAAGCATGGATTGAGCTGCGGTGACGAGATTATGGAGATCGACGGGCAGAGCACCCACGGACTGACCAGCCAGGAATGTTCCGACAGGATGAAGGGCAAGCCTGGCACGACAGTCAAGTTCAAGGTGCTGAAGGTGCGCTCAAAGGAGGTTGTGGACATCATCGTCACACGCGAGAGGATCCATCTTCCTGACATTGAATATGCCGGGATGCTCAACGACACTACCGGGTACATCTACCAGAGCGGCTTCACGGAGAACGTCTCCGGAGAGTTGCGCAACGCCTTCCTGAAACTCAAGAAGCAGGGTATGAAGAAACTGGTCCTCGACCTTCGCGGCAACGGCGGCGGACTGATGAGCGAGGCTGTGGGCATCGTGTCCCTCTTCGTGCCGAAAGGCTCGCTGGTAGTCTCATCGAAAGGCCAGGCCGCCGGAACCGAGATGCACTACAAGACAACATCCGAACCACTTGACACGGAGATCCCGATCATCGTGATGGTGGATTCCGGATCGGCATCGTCCTCCGAGATCGTTACCGGAGCCCTTCAAGACCTTGACAGAGCCACGGTTATGGGCACAAGGACCTTCGGCAAGGGACTCGTCCAGAGCATTCGCCCGCTCCCTTACAACGGGCAGCTGAAAGTCACCACGGCGAAGTACTACACCCCGTCAGGCCGCTGCGTTCAGGCGATCGACTACTCGCACCGCAACGAGGACGGCAGTGTCGGGTATATACCTGACTCACTGACACACGAGTTCAAGACCGCCCACGGCAGGACGGTGCGTGACGGCGGCGGCATCACCCCGGACGTCACCATCGAGGGACACGACTACAGCCGCCTGACATATTCACTCGTATATTCAGGGATCATTCAGGAATATGCCCTTGATTATGTCCGTGAGCACGCCGATGCTGACGAGGATTTCCATCTTGCTGACAAGGACTGGGACGGGTTCGTGGCCTTCGCCAAGACAAAGGAGTTCGACTACCGCTCCAGCGCGAAGACCTACTTCGACCGGATGAAGAAGGAACTGGAGAAAGACGGTCTTTCAAAGAATATGTCAGCGGAGCTTGACGCCCTCCAGAAAGCCCTGGAGATGGACAAGGAGACCTTCCTGAAGCTGAAGAAAGACGAGATCGTTCCGTTCATCGAGGAGGAGATCGCTGTCCGCTACCACTTCCAGGAAGCCGGCATCAAAATCCGTCTCCGCTACGACGACCAGCTCAAGAAAGCCCTCGCCAGCCCGATGATCGAGATATAGCAAGCAGTGGAGGGCAACCCTCTATAAGATAATCGCTTAACTCATCTCCTCCAGTTGGTTCCAACTAAAGGGAGAGTGATAAAGGCCTATCAATCAGCGAGTGTCATCGCACCAATTGATTTACAGAGACTTCCGAAAAGTTGCCAGTCATTTTTAGAGGGCAGCGATTACGAATAAATTCATAATCAAAACATTACGGATCACACCACCGAATAACGATAATCACCGGATCAGGCGAAATGCCAGACCCGGTGATTTTTGCGTAAAGGATACCAGACCTATTCCTTGAAGCCGTTGATGTCGCAGAGGCTGTTTTTCGATTTGTATGTTTGAGGGTCTTTCGCCTCAAGAGCATTCCTCTACTTCAAGTACATTTCTTCTACCCCCCGCCCTTGATGACGGCGATAGGCTCAAGAGTCGTCACGATCTTTGTCAGGTCGCTCTGGTTGGCCATCACCTCGTCGATGTCCTTATAGGCGGAGGCGGCCTCCTCAAGGTCCTTCGGGCCGCGGATGGCGTGCACGATGCCCTTGACGTTGAGCTTGGCGATCTCCTCCTCAAGGCTTAGGGTACGCACGGCCTCGGTGCGGGACATCGCCCTGCCGGCTCCGTGGCTGCAGGAGAGGAACGAATCGGGATTCCCGAGACCTTCCGTGATGTAGGACTTTGTGCCTTGGGAACCCGGGACGATGCCGATCTCACCGACTCCTGCCCTTGTCGCTCCCTTACGGTGAACGATGACATCCTCCCCGAAATGGTTCTCCCAGGCCGCATAGTTGTGCGCGATGTTTATCATAGGTTCAAACTCAGCCTCCGGAACCACATCCTTGATCACCTCGCAGATACGGTCCATCATCAGTTTCCTGTTGGCCAGCGCGAACTGCATGCAGTACTGCATCTCGTTCCAGTAGCGTCCGCACTCATCGGACTTCACCGGAAGGAACGCCAGACCATTGTCCGGATCCGTCTTGGAGAACCACATAGCGTTCAGCCTCTCCGCCAGACCGCTGTAGTGGTCGCAGACCAGCTTCCCAAGATTGCGGGAACCGGAATGGATCATTATCCAAAGCCAGCCATATTCATCCTTCTGAAGCTCGATGAAGTGGTTGCCGCCGCCAAGGGTGCCTATCTGCTTCAAGGCGGATTTGTACTGATTCTTGACGATAGTCATCGAGTCTATGTCAAAGCCTTGCGGCATCAAGGACTCGTCCTGCGCGGTCTTATGCCTGTCCATCCCCAGCGGAATCCTCTTGCGGACGCCACGCATAATGCCTTTCCTCAAGACCTCAGCCGTGATGTCCTCGACACGTACATTGGTCTTCACAGCACACATTCCGCAGCCGATGTCAACTCCCACGGCGTTCGGAACCACAACTCCCTTCGTGGCGAGCACTCCCCCGATCGGCATCCCTACCCCGGCGTGCACGTCCGGCATAAACGCCAGATGGTGGAACACAAACGGAAGCGCCGCAAGGTTGTAGATCTGCCTGTATGCTATCGGGTCAAGAACCTTAGCCCAAATCTTGACCGGAGTGTCATTGATCAAAAACTCGTTCATAGTCATTGAATATTAAAGAGTTTATCAAAAAAATTCATCAGCTATATGCCACCGGCCCAGTGGGGTCCGGTCATTTTCTGATAACTTCAGCAAAGTAAAAGGCCAATCGCGCAATGTTTTTGCGTAGTGAGAAAAATTTACGAAATTTGCCGAAATTGTTACTGAATATGCCTGCGAACAAGAACGCCCTGCTGCGCTACAAGACCATCGACAAATGCCTGAGGAACCGCGCGAGACGATGGACCCTCGAAGACCTCGTCGAAGCCTGCTCCGACGCGCTTTATGAATATTCCGGCAAGGATGAATATCTTTCCGTCCGTACCATCCAGCTCGACATCCAGAGGATGCGCTCGGACGAGCTTGGCTACAACGCTCCGATTGTGGTCCGGGACAGGAAATACTACACCTACGAGGATCCGGAATATTCAATCTCGAATGTGCCGCTGACGGATTCGGACCTGGGGCAGATGAGGGAGGCCGTGGCAGTCCTGAAGCAGCTGTCCGGTTTCGGTGGGTTCTCGGGCGTGGATGACATCGTCGGGCGGCTTGAGGACTATGTGAACGCCGTGAGGGAGGAGCGGAGACCGGCCATATTCCTGGAATCCAACGAGCGGCTGAAAGGCCTGGATCTCATCTCTCCGCTCTATGAGGCGATCGTCGCCCGCCGGCCAGTCCTCCTGACTTATCATTCCTTCAAGTCCCCGAGGGCCAAATCGTTCATATTCAGTCCTTACATTTTGAAGGAATACCGCAACCGCTGGTTCGTCTTCGGCAGAGGCGAGCGGGACAACTACGTCGTCAACCTTGCGCTTGACAGAATCGAGGCCATAGAGGCCGCTCCCGCGGAGGCGAGATTCATCCCGGACGAGAAATTCGTTCCAGAGGAATATTTCAGGAATATGATCGGTGTGACGAAGATTCCGGGGAAGGGCGACCGGGAGACGCTTGTCCGGTTCAAGGCCACGCCGAAATTCGCCCCGTACATCGAGACCAAGCCGCTGCATTCCAGCCAGATGGTCGTGGAGCGGGACGAGGACGGTTCGGTGACGTTCCAGCTTGATGTCTGCCTGAATTTCGAGTTGGAGAAGTCGCTGCTGGAGTTCGCCGACGGGGTGAAGGTTCTGCGGCCGAAGTCTCTTGTGCGGTCGATCGCGGCGAGGCTGCGTCTCGCGGCTGGGCAATATGAATGAATTGCAATTATATAATGATGTTATTATCTTTGCCTTCCACAAATTGAATGACCTAATGACTGACAAGCGAACACAGAACATCAAACAATTCCTTTCGGAACTGTCCGGAAAGGCTTTGGCGTATCTTTTCCCGGGAGTGGACAAGGAGACGATCGGAGAGCAATCCCATAGATACCTTAAAGAGTATCCGCCAGTATTCTCCTACCACTCAGAGTTTATAGATTTCAAAGAACCGGAAGCACCTTATATAGAACCAGAAACATTTGCCGCAAACCCGGAGGCACCCAAGGCCGCTGCCCGTAAACAGTCCAAGAAGGCGAAAAGAACAACCGGATTTCTCTGGGAAAAGCGCGATAATACCTTCTATGATTTATATGACGGAGATCTGAATCAGGAGGATTGGCTTGATGAACCGGCCGTTCCGGATCTCGAACCAGATGTTCCGGATCTTGAGCCGGACGAGCAGACCAAGGCTATCCTTGCGGAGATAGAGAGGCTGCAGAGAAAATACGGAATCACGATCGAGGAGCTGGAGGCCGTGATTGCCTTCAGGGTGAAGCTAAGCCGCCTGCGCATAACCGAAAAGAAAGCGATTGTGCTGGAGGATTTCGACCACAAGGAGGTGAAAATGGACACGCTGACCAAGGCTGTTTTCCTGCTTTATCTCAAGCATCCGGAGGGGATACGCTACAAGGAACTCTCTGACTATCAGCAGGAACTTGAGGAAACATATTCATCAATCACAGGTCGGGAGGATCTTGACAGCATCCGGAGGAGCGTGTCGGATCTTTGCGACCCGCTGAACAACTCCATCAACGAGAAGGTGTCCAAGGTCAAGAAAGCGTTCAAGGATGTGGTGAATGAGCATACCGCAAAATTCTACTACATAGACGGGAAAAAAGGAACGGCCAAGAGGATCGCCCTTGACCGTAGCCTTGTACTTTGGGGGTGATGGTTAGTCTGATGAGCGAAGGGTCGCTTCGACAGGCTCTGTGACCCTACTTTCCTTCCTCACCGGCATCCTCATCAGACGAGCCTGAAAAGAAGTCGGCGACATCGGCAAGAATGGATTTACCGAGATGCATCCTTTTTGCGAATTTAGCCTGAGACTCATTGAATACCATCGACATATACACCATTCCCTCCGGCGTGGCGTCATAGTTCATCGCATTCTGGATGTTCAGATCCCTCGCCACCTCAACGGCATCCTGGTTAGCCCCGATGTAGGCGAACGTCCAGCCCTTCTTCCTCTGCATCTCGACAAGATTCTTGACGGCCCTTCCTGAATATTCTTGGGAAGAGTTCTCCATTCCGTCCGTGATGATGGTCACCAGAACTCCATCGCCAACCTCCACCTTGCGGTCAAGTTCCGATATGGCCTTCCCCATCGCATCGTAGAGCGGAGTGCAGCCGCCCGGCCGGTAATCCTTCTTCGTCAGATCGGCCACTTCCCCCACCGGCACACAGTCCCTGCGGGTCTTCACGCCACTCATACCTTCCCCCTCGAACGTCACGATGGACACGAAGTGCCTCTGCTCCGGGTACTTCTCCTGGTTCTGCCTGATGCCGTTGATCACCTCGTTGATCCCGCTGAGCGCCTGATTGTAGATCGAGCTCATCGAACCGCTCTCATCCAGAACGATGAGGTTGTAGATCTTCATTGTCTTGTTCTCTTCCATAACTGTATATATTAAATTAGGTGAATTGTGTCCTACCTTGTTTCTGACGCAAAGATAGCGGCGCTTCCTCGCATCACCGTAACGTCTGCAAGGCTTGCAGAATCCGGGCGTATTTGGCAATGATTTACTAATCAGAGCTTTAGCTATTCATCTTCTGTCGGCTTGCACTAAAGACAAAAGGCTAAAAGACCGAATATCAACGCGACGCGCTTCACTGCCATATTTTTGCATCAACGAAGAATATCTTTGCACCGTGAAAAGATGTTCAAGGAATATGGAAACAGGTGGAATAAAGGGAAATGACTCTCGGAAGACTCTGCTGGAATGCCTGAGCTCGATTGTGGTGAAGACCGCGACCGGAGCCGAGGACGAAAAGAAGTTCAATCCGAGCGTCTATGAGGATGCGAAGGAAGACATCTCGGAGGCAGGAGCGGTACTCGGGACGACGGAGAGAGAGACGGTCGTCTTCGCCAATATCCTGGAGCAAAGTTGCGGTCGTCATCTCGGGATGGACGATGTGGCCAAAGAGATGGGAATCACTTACATCAAGTCCATGACCTACGAGGCCGAACTAAGCTCTCTGGAAAGGAAGAAGCTGATAAGAAGAAACGAAGACGAGGAGATACTGGTCCCCACCTTCGTCAAGTCGGCACTCGCGCAGAACAAACCCTACGAGAAAGAGGACTATTCCGGACTGGACACAGCCGGGGTTCTTGAGCGTTTCAGGAGAATGTTCAAGATGCGGCAGAAGGATGAGATCAGCGAGAACGACCTCATGAGCGAGTTGGACACACTGATGACAGCCGATACGCAAAGTCAGTTTGTCCTCGAATGCCGTGACTTGGGATTCCGTGGAGAAAGCGGGGAAATGAAATACTGCGACAGGCTCCTGTTCTACTCACTGGTCTATTTCTTCATCTTCGACAATGATGACAATGTGGGATGGAGCGACTTCGATGGCATTTTTGAATACGCATACTGGAACCTACGCAGGATGAAAAACATGTTCAAGGAAAGGAAACTGAAAGTCGTCACTGAAGGAGTGATCGAGCCGGTCTACGAAGACGGAATCAGAAGTCCGGAATATTTCCACATCAGCAACAAGGTCAAGGATGTCATATTCGCCGAGCTCGGAGGAAGCGGGGCCGACAAGGAATCGAACGGGATGAACACAATCAGACACAACGAGATAGTGGCAAAGGATCTGTTCTACAACAAGGAGAACGGCGCTCAGGTCTCAAGGCTCAGGAGCCTGCTTGAACAGGAGAGTTACAGCAAAACCTGCGAGAGGCTTAAAGACAGGGGGCTTAGAAGCGGTTTCACATGTTTGTTCTACGGAAGTCCGGGAACAGGGAAAACCGAGACCGTCTATCAGTTGGCAAGGCAGACTGGCCGGGATATCATCCTCGTGAACGTTCCTGACATAAAAAGCTGCTGGGTCGGCGAGTCGGAGAAGAACATCAAAGGCTTGTTCGACCAGTACCGTAAGAAGGTAGCGAAGTCCACCGTGGCTCCTATTCTGCTTTTCAACGAGGCGGACGCCATCTTCGGAATCCGCCAGGAGGGCGCGACACGGGCGGTTGACAAGATGGAGAACAGCATCCAGAACATCATCCTTCAGGAAATGGAGAAACTGGACGGAATCCTGATCGCGACCACCAACCTCACAACCAATCTGGACAATGCTTTCGAGAGGAGATTCCTTTACAAGATCCGGTTCGACAGGCCGGACGAGAAGGTCAAGGAACAAATCTGGGCTTCGATGCTGCCAACCCTCAGCGAAGAGGATGCGCGGGAACTGGCCCACGGTTTCGACTTTAGTGGAGGCCAGATCGAGAACATAGTGCGCAAGAAGGAGATCAAGTTCATCATAGACGGGGTCGATGCCGGCATGGAAGAGATCCGGGGATATTGCCGCGAGGAGATGATCGAGGATGCCGGCTCAGGAAGGAAGAAAATCGGATTCCGATAGCGCGCCAAGAATCTCTTAAACAAAAAACTCCAAGGATCCGGAATCGAAGCACATCGACTTTCGCTGCCATATTTTTTCAGCCAAATATATTATATTTGCATCTGGCAAACCTTGGAATAACGACTCGCGTGAACTTTGACAAAAGCGACATGGTTGTCATGACAGACTTCAAAATATTCATGGATAATGGCAAAGAATTTTTTCAAGAGATACATCTGGCTGGTTGATCTGATCAACCGCAGGAAGTATGTGTCTTTCAAGGAGATCAGCGAGGCATGGATGCGCAGTCCGCTGAACGAGACAGGAGACCCTCTGTCGGAGAGAACCTTCTTCAACCACAAGGACGCCATCGCCGGGATGTTCGGGATAGAGATTCTAAACGACAGGAGTCTCGGATTCTACATCGGGCGTTCGGATGTCGGAAGCGACGAGACAAGCGACTGGATGCTGCACACACTGTGTCTGAACAATGTGCTGCACGAGAACGCGGACATGAAGGACCGGATACTCATGGAGAAGGTCCCGTCAAGCGAGAGATTCCTTACGGACATCATCAGCGCGATGCGTGACTTCAGGGTGATAAGTCTCTGCTACCAGGGTTTCCGGCATCCGGAACCGTTCTGCTTCAACGTCCGGCCATATTGCGTCAAGTATTTCAAGCAGAGGTGGTACCTGCTCGGCGACAGCGACTTGGGGCTGCGGATATATTCATTGGACCGCTTCGTGGACATGGAAGAGCTGGAGGAACATTTTGAGATTCCGAAGGGTTTCGACGCGGAGGAATATTTCGGGAACTACTTCGGTGTCATCATCGGGGAGGAGCCGGAGGACGTGAAGATACGTGTCGTGCCGGACCAGGTAAAGTATTTCCGGACGCTGCCTATGCATGGGTCTCAGAGGGAGACGGCGCAGGAGGACGGAAGTTCGGTTTTCAGCTACCACATCGCCCCGACCTTAGACTTCGTGCAGGAGATCCTCTCTCATGGAGCGGATGTGGAGGTGCTCGAACCGGCCGAGTTACGCGAAAGTGTCGCTGACATCATCGCAGGAATGGCATCGCGTTATGGGCTTCCCGTTTCCCGATGAATCAGCCTGAATAAAAGTTACAAGGACCTCGCTCTATGGGATTTCCATTGCGGATAGCGATGGGCTTCCATAGATTGACGAAGATGATGAGAAAATAATCGCTATGACAGATTTCGCCGCTATTGATTTCGAGACGGCCAACGAGTGCCCGAGCAGTGTCTGCTCGGTGGGGGTCGTGGTGGTGCGAGAAGGTGAGATCGTGGACAGTTTCTACAGCTTGATCCACCCCGAGCCTGAATATTACAAATGGTTCTGCCGGCAGGTTCACGGCCTCGGGCCGGACGACACTGACGACGCGCCGGTGTTCCCTTTCGTCTGGGAAAAGATCGAACCCTTGATCGAGGGACTGCCTCTTGTGGCTCACAACAGCCGTTTTGACGAGGGCTGTCTTAAGAGTGTCTTCAAGGTATATCAGATGGATTATCCTGACTATGAATTTTTCGACACCCTTGCGGCCTCACGGCGACATTTCGGTTGCGCCCTGCCCAACCACCAGCTCCAGACCGTCGCCGCTGCCTGCGGGTACGACCTCACGAATCACCATCACGCTCTGTCCGATGCCGAGGCCTGCGCCGCGATCGCGATGAAAATATTGTAGCGACCTCTGGTTGACACCAAGGCTGCCTCTTGTCACATCATGCGAGGAACAGGCATGTTCACCCTGCAGACAGCCCCATTAGTCTCCACAGCCAGACTTGTTGAAGGATTGTAAAGCACAACTATATGAATATCAATCATCAAGCCTTTTGCCTTTAGGATGATTCAGCTAAAGGGGATACGCTAACATATTCATTGATAAGCATTTGTCAGCCACTCGCTCTGTATCAGCCGGTGGGTGGCAATATATTGACTTACAATAATCTGATGTGGTCTCTTTAGTGCAAACCGACCTAAGGGAAAGCGTTAGGACATTCATAGATAGCGAATTTCGCTCCACTGCCGTGTTTTAGCACCAAAAAGATGTTACTTTGCATCAACAAAACAAAACGAGTATGGAAAAGATCAATTTATGCGAGGGCGTAGTCGCCCAGATGATGGACACAGAGGCGTGGGGCAATGTTTCAGGGGACTTCCCGTTCAGCGAGGCACAGCTGGAGAAGTACGCAGACAAGCTCGACTGGAAAGAAGTTTCAGGCAACACCAACATTTTCTGGAGCGTCCAGATGTTGGAGAAGTTCAAGAGAAGAATCGACTGGACGGCCCTGTCCCGCTGCCTGCAGGAGGAGAACGTTTCGGCTGAGCTGCTGGAAAAGTTCAAGGACAACTGGAACTGGGAGGAGCTCTCTGACAACAACTGCCTCACTCCTGAGCTCATCGACCAGTTCGCTGACTACATCAACTGGAAGGCTCTGATCAACAACTGGAGTTGCTGCGAGAAACTGGCGACCGAAGAGTTCATCCGGAAATATTCCGACAGGATCCCGGCCTGCGACTTCAAGGACTCGAGACTCTGGAGAGAAATGGTCGAGAAGAAGGAGAAAGAGATCAAGAAGCTGATCTGCCTGCGTTAAAAACGCATTCTACAGAACGACAGCAGCGAGGTAGGGACGTCCGCCTCGCTGCTGTTTTTATGAATAATCCAAGATCGGCAAGATCAGGCTTTCGGGGCAGAATCCGGTTCCGGGAGAGTATATGGAGTCTTCTTGCAACTTTGTGACTCCACGTAGGTCGTCAGGCGGTTGATTTCCTCGGGGCTGATGTACGAGCCTTGGATGCGCTCGGTCTCTGTGTCGATCTTGAAAATCATATCTCCACCTCCGGCAAGGTTCTCCGCTCCCGGAGAGTCAAGGATTACTCTGGAGTCGGCTCTGGTCATGGTTCTGACAGCGATTCTGGTCGGGAAGGTTGCCTTGATAGAATCCGTTATGACTTTCTTGGATGGTCGCTGGGTGGCAAGGATGATGTGGATGCCGACGGCTCTGCCCTTCTGCGCCAAGCGGATGATGGACTCTGTGATTTCACGTGAAATATATCTGGACTCCTCTTCACGGCCTGCAGGAATGGTAAGGTCGGCATATTCATCAATGATTGTGACAATGTAAGGCCAACGTTCTTGAGGAGTGGATGCTTGCTTATTGTATTCCACGATGTTGCTGATGCTGCCTACGCTGAGGTGCGAATAGCGGGCTTCCATTTCCTCACAGAGTGCCTCAAGGGTTTTGCCTGCCTGATCCTTCGTCTGCACGATAGGATTCTCACCGGACAAGGTGGCCAGATAATGTCCGCCAAGACGGCTGTAGGCTGAAAACTCGCAGCCCTTGGGGTCGAGGAACACGAACTTCAGTTCCGACGGGCGCTTTGAATATAGCAGCGAGGCGACTACGGCATTGATCGCCACCGTCTTACCCTGCTTTGTGGCTCCGGCGATGAGCAGGTGAGGAGCCTTGGCCAAATCAAAGACCTTGACTTTGTTCCCGAAAGTCCGCCCGATAGCCACCGGCAGTTCCGCCTTGCAGTTTCGGAACGCATCATCACCGAGGACCGAACGCATACGCACCACCGCTCGGCGGCCATTGGCGATCTTACCTTCCGACACTTTGTCTTCGGGAATATATTCATCAAGCAAATCCAAAGGGGGCAGCTGGTAGTCAGCAAAAGTGTTTTCTTTTTCCATATTATTAAATATTAACATATTACAAGCAAATAATCCTAAATGGCACCGCCGTTCACGGGCCACCTCAGATCGTCAGGACGTTAAAAGTCGTGTTCGCAAGGTCATAGACCTCATCGAGGACCGCCCCGTTGGAGAAGACAATCCCGTTCCACTCCTCCACTCCCGCGGCTTTATGAATATGCCCGAACAAGTGAAGTCTGGGGTGGACCTGCATCACGCGTTGCCTCAGAAAGGGATCGCCGTAGTGGATCTCATCAGAAAGGTCAAGAATATCATAGGGCGGCTGATGGGTGACAAGAACGTCCGTGTCCGGAGGTATATTCATAAAATCATTCTCCGCACGCCTGTTAATCGCATCCTCGAAGAACATCGGCACGCCGTAGAATTTGACCCCATCAATCTGGACTCCGGAATTACAGAGATAGTGGCAATTCTCGTCAAGCCCCTCAAGCCTCGCTCCCCGAAGACAAAAGTCGTGATTGCCGGCGATGAAGACCTTGTGCCTGTGGGGCAGATCGCAGAACCATTCCATAAAGTCCAAAGCCTCCCCTTCGGTTCCCATCATCGTGAAATCCCCTGAATGCACGATCACATCACCCTCTGGCAGATTCGTCAGCTGCCGGTGCATGTTGTGGGTGTCCGATATGTGAATTATTCTCATATTCCTTGGTCTTTGAACATCGCCTTGGCTTTCCTGAGAGCCTCTGCAGAGCCGTTATCGATGCGGTTTTATTCGTGATGATGAACTTCGCCGCCACCATAAAGAAGATGTCCCGTGTTTGCTCCATAACCTTGTTTTTCGCAAAGATAGGCTGCCACGCTGCCATTTTGCAGCAGTGACGGACTGGTCTTTGTGAATATTATGGAGCGGGATCATACGCTTCTTGTTCTTGCCGCAAAATTGCCACGCTTCATTCCGACAGGAGACTCCGAGAGGTGACTTCCTTACGAAAAGCCTTCAGCCCGGCAGCCACCAGAACGGCCCAGAAGCGGCATCCGGCTGAAAAAATATTGCCTTTACCCAGGAGTATTTCAGCCTCATCCCAAGCACAGCCACCTGGATTGGCAATCGCGCTGAAGGCGTTTTGTAAAAAGGAAGCCGCATGGCCGGAAGGCACGCACTACCGCACTACCCCAACAGCACGCAGTCAAAGTCCGTCTTGCAGCAGCAAGACCGCTTGTAGTCAAAGCCGTAGATGCGCATATACGCCTCCGCGACCTCTTTTGCCCCATTGTTGAACGGATTCGACAGATTCGTCGAAACAACAACTGACATCTCCGGTGTCAGCACCTGCCCGTTTGAACGTCTGATTCTTTTGGGCGTGATTCTAAATGCTTTCATTGTAACTCTATCGTTTATTTTTTCCTCGTAGAACTTGCCTTGTTCAAGATCGCAAGTCAACTCTACTGTACCAATATTACCGTGTGTGTTTTTTGCTATAATAAATTCGCCGGTTATCTGTCCGTCAATCTTGTCCCAACCTATCCCATTGTGCATCAGAATGACGACATCCGCCAGCACCTTAAGTTCCTTGGAATCTGTGATATCGTCCATTTTGGGACGATCCGGTCCACGTTGCAATTGTGACAGAACTATTATAGGAACCTTCAGTTCTTCCGCAGCCGTCTTCAGACTTTTGGCGACACAATCCATTTCTGCCTCTCGTGGCCCATTTGTCCGAAAAGGCTCAGGACCGCGCAGAAATTGGACATAATCAATAATTATCAACCGGATGCCTTTTGCTTTTACCATCTTCTTTGCCTTGAATAAGAAATCCTCGATTTTGAGATCGGGAGTGTCATCTATGAACAAGGGAGCACAAGAAAACCTTTCCGTCGCATCCTTTGTTACTTCATCGACCATATCGGGATGGTCCTCCATCCAAGATTGTGTCCGGTCGCATTCCAAACAAAGAAGGTCAATGGCGAATCTCATTCCAGATTCAGCAGGGGAAAAGAACATCGTAGGAGTTTGATTGTCCACAGCGACATCCAAGGCGATCTGTTTCGCGAATGTCGATTTCCCTTTGCCTGGTCGAGACCCGATGACAACAAGGTCGGACGCTTGAAATCCACCGACAATCTCATCAATATTTGAGAATCCGCAATTGATTGAATCACACATCTTTCTTTATACTTCTAAATTGAACATTATTCCAGCCACAAGGCTTCAACACTTTCAAACAAGGTCGTTCTGCCTCCGTTTTAACAAATTCAACAGTTGTGGTTTCTCAAGGCCCAAACTACCCCAGCAACACACAATCGAAGTCTGCCTTGCAGCAGCAAGACTTTCTGTAGTCGAAACCGTATATGCGCATATACGCCTCCGCGACCTCCGTCGCCCCATTGTTGAACGGATTGAACAGGTTTGTCGAGACCACTACTGACATTTCAGGTGTCAGCTCCTGCCCGTTTGAACGCTTGATTCTTTTGGGAGTTACCTTAAATGCATTCATAATTTTATTCAAATACAAAATCGTAGAACATATACATATTCCGCAGACGCCATTCCCAGTTTTCCGGCAACTCTTTCTTCTGCCACTTGAATTTTCGGCCACACACTCTGTTGCCAACTACAGTATGACCAAGGAAAGTCTTCTCATTCACATCCGCGTCCTCATAGAATCCAAGATCTGGAAGGTTACCTTTTCCCCATAAGTTTCCTCCTGTAATGGTATCGAAGAAGATTGCCAAACGTCTGTCACTCCATTTTTTGTCATTGAGGCTACGGTTTTCTAGTATAGAATAAAACTCTTTCCGTTTAGTTTCGAGGAGTTCTACAAGATCCTTACACGAGAAACATAATGTGTATTCGCGGCTGATTTCCTTATAGAATTTCAGGAATGCCCCACATCGTACAATTCTCTTCCAAGACGATGTCTCGTAATTTCTGTCATAATACGGGCTGGTCTGTTTCCAAAAAGTCTGCCCTTCGTCGTCCTTATAATGAAGCAAAATACGTTTGACAAGTATCTCATTATCAGCCTTATCTCCAACAGGGAACAGAACGCTATAGCATCCAATCATGTTTCTTAACGCATCTTTCAAACCAAGCCCTTTAATCGTGTCAATATCTTTTATGTAGTCTATGATCGTGTCTCCTCCAACATCTTCACCATCCAAAAAGTACTCTTTATCCTGAACCTCCCAAATCAACGATTCCATTTCCGGGTCGTTTTTAATCAAAGAGGAGAGTCTGAGGTGTTCATCTGATAGAAAATTCTTATTCACAAGCTTATCCAGATCAGTCATATCACTTCCCGAATAATGAAGAGCTTCTATGAAGGCCTTGATTGAAGCATTGTTGGTTTTCTTTGAGTGGTAGTTAAGATAACACAAATGCATAAGCCTAATGAAGGTCATTTTATCCGGCTCTTTTTGATTGTTTATTTCTAAAAAATAGAAGTAGAACAAAGGCCACAAAAGTACAGCATTTTCCCTCTGGGTTGTATCGGACTCTTTTTCTATCAACCATTTGGCATCTGAGGTATTAATTCTGGCCCAAATATCCAGTTTGAACGTGTTAATCCATCCGGTGTAATATCCCTCATTGAGGGAACGCAATTCACTCTCCCAATCGGTGTCAACAATAAACTGTAGAGCAGATACAGCGGAGCTAATGTCCTCTATAGCATCATACTTAATCTCGAAACTATGCCCCATAGCCTCAATACAAGCAAGAAGGTTATTAAAGCCCTTGTCTGCATCAAAATTCGGTTTGCCCTTACACCCCTTTGCGCGATTCCTCCAAAAATAAGTCTGCCATCTTTCCCATTGTTGGCCCCACTCAGCCTGATCTTTGCCCTTAAGTCTTCTACATTTTTGAACCTCGTTGTTGGTCAATTCTTCTCCACGCGAGTTCATAGTTATATATAGTTCCTCACCTTGTGATGTTACGTCTGTCTTGAAATGCCAAAAATGAATTCTGGTCAAAAGATAGTCGTAATAGTATTCATCCTTTCTATTAAACACCTCACTAATACATTTCAGGGCATTGATCATATTGCTTACAGTCATGTCTTTTTGATAATCATTAAGCAGCCAATATGGAGATCTATTGCTGACAATCCCTTCCAAGGAGTCATAGCCGCCTTCTTTCAGGTGTTCAACAAGATCAAAAATAAACCTATGGGTTAGTTGACGAACCTTGTAGTCAAAGGCTATCGCTCCATCCCCCCAACGTATCAGATTACAAAAATCAACCATTCGGTTTTCACAAACAGCGCGAACTAACAACAAGAGAAACAATGAGGTAAATCTCTGTTGACCATCTATCAAGTATTCGTCAGAGATTCGGCTTGATATATCGCGGATGTATTGAGGCCTGTATGAATAAAGAAAGCCTATGTGCTGATTCTCTTGGCCATGCGCATAGCGACAATGATCATCAACCAATGCATTGTTCTTGATCTGTTCCAGAAATGGTTTTAAGATAGATTCGCAATTTTCCCGACTTCCCCAAACATATTCTCTTTGAATTTCCGGTATGATAAAATCATGTAGTGAAAGAAGCGTGAGGAGGTTCTCATCCCTCAAGTAATTTTGTTTTTTCATGATAATGTCAGTCTAAATATTTTTTAATCTGATCCACAATGTAACGCCTGCGAAGAATTATATCGTCTATATCCCACTGCAGCATATACGAGGTATCATTCCTCTGTTCGCTTGTGGCCATAACCTTTGAGAATGCATCAAGAACGTGAGGTCTGATATACTCTCCTTCAGCAGATTTTCTCATTATATCGAAATGTTTTTTCGGATATGGATCATTCCCATAGCTTCTGTTGACATTATTCTTGAGAAGGCAAAGATTGCCCAAAGAATTCAGCGGAATGATTTCGGTAGCAATCTTCTTGTTAAACTTATTAATGAAGTCGTTGTTGTCGCGAATCTTATCCCAATAGTGATCTACCAACATGATGGCCCAATCAACATTCTGACGTTCTCTTTTCCTTTTGTAACCACACTTATATGCGATTTCGATATAGTTCTTTAGGACATCAATCCCAAAGCCCGTATTTAGCGGTGTTTGAGGGAAAATATGCTCCTTGTCTTCTTTATCTGCCAGAAAGTGCTTTGGGTCTAAATTAGCAATCGGGAAAGGAGTTGATTTGGAATTAATAATGCGAATAATATCAAGAAGCACCATGATCGAAATCATATATCCATTGTCGTACCAATCTTCACCAAAACAAAGATCCCTTTCCGTTAGAGTTCTTCCCTTCTTATCAACAGTTCTCAAAGCCAATTCGATGAACTCCGATTCCCGAATATTAGCCTTCAAAGCATATACAAAAGAGGTTCTGTTATTTGACAACCACAGTTTGACAAGGTCATTGAAACTCACATTCATATATACGGCGGAGTACATAACAAGATGATATAACTCCGAGTCATTATACCATGATTCAATTAATCGTTGAATATCCTCAATAAATGTGAACATTCGGCAAAGATTATCGGAATTCTTAAAATATTGAAGTTTAATTGTGCCACTACCTTTCAAAAGGGACGTTTCGTTGATACCCAATAATTTTTGTCCTTTTTCTGTTTGAACAAGCAGCTTATAAAGAGTATCAATTGGATAAGAGCACTCATCAAACTTAATATGTTCGTCCTTCGAGTTGATATTCCTGATGAAGTATCCAAAATAGTCCGACCTCTCTTGATTGTCCCACCACGAATTGATAGCGTCCAATTTGAGGCCATTCTTTACACGATACTCATTGAGCATGACATCATGCTTGGTGAAGTCGTCTATATCTTCTGCCTCATTTCTTGCAACTCTCGTAATAATCATAGCACGAATCAGATCAGCCCCATCCAAAGGGACCCGTTTGCCATTAAGGTTGTCAAAGAGCTCAAACTCCTGCCCGATCTTAATTTGAGGCAGGTTAACTATCAATTTAACATAGTGAAGGATCTTATCTTCCATTATTTCCTTAACATCCGAATGAGTGTTGAACCAAACTTCAATTGTTCTACAAGCATTGTACATGTAGAAGATATCCTGAAAATTGTACTCGTCGTCCTCCTTAATCCCAAGCGCTTCCCATTCAAGTAAATTGCCGCCACCATTATTCGAATTGTTCCCAAATGTTGACAGTTTCCCGCTGAATACATACTTGCTCAAGAATGTCTTTGACTCTTCTCTGATATCATATTGCAGTTTCCCTGCGACCATATCGCTTTTACCAAGATATGCCAACAAAAAGGCAAGCGTGGTCAATCTCTGCTGCCCATCAACCACATTGAAATTGCCGTCCTCCCTGCTGACTAATGTTATGTTCTGAAGGCAATAGAAGACATCGACATTTCCATTTGTTTGGAAGGAATCGATATCATTCAATAACTGTTCGATATCTTCCTTCTTCCATTTATAGCCACGTTGGTATGCTGGGATCACGAAGCATTTCCCCATACCAAGGTATTCTGAAAATACCTCCTCAACCGAATAAATGAGTTCATTTCGGTTCATTTCAACATTCTTTATCGGCATCATTATAGTCATTAGCATTAGTTAGGATCATATCATTAGAAATGCAGCCCTATTCCCAAAGCGTGGCACCGTCGCTCATTTTAGAATACCGGTTCTGGAAGACCGTTGGAATAAAATAAGCAGCAGTCCCACGCGCAATCCCGCATAGGGGATATGACGAGGGAAAATGTCCGCTTACTCTCTTCCAAGTGAATTTTCCAGATTCGTATTCGAGAATAAACTTACACTTCCGTGTTCTCAAGTATGTCTTGCTAAAGTACATAACTTTTTTTGAATATACAAGGCTGCCGCTTATCTGTTTTCAGTCCTGTCTTCGGTCATACTACCGGAGAGCCGCAGAAGGCACGTCTCAGACAATCCCGGCAATGGGCACCTCGCCAGACTTTGTCGAACTGTTCTGTGGCGGCATCAAGGATCGAGGGGTCGTCTGTCAGGATGCCAGCCTCAAAGTTTCTCTTATTCTCTCCTTTCATTCCGATGCCGGCTCCGGTAAGGTTGGCTGAACCGACGTAGGCTTCCCGCCAATCGAAAATCATCATCTTGAAATGCACGCGGGGACAGAGAACCCGCCCAAGGGAATCGATCAGGATTGGATGGCGGTCAAACTCCTCGCGGAAGATCGGTCCCGGTTCCTTTGCGTGAATGAGCCGGATCTCGACTCCACGTTTCAAGAGCTCCGACAACACTCCAAGGAACGGATCCTTGCCGACATAGAGATCCTTGATGTTTGCGGTGCCTATCCACAAAGACTCCTTGACCTTTTTCGCTTTAGAAAGCACTTCCTCGTAGTGCTGCGTGTTCTGAATATACTTGATGTAACCCATAATGCCTCCGAAAGGTTTCTCAGACAAAAATAGAATTCCATACCGCCATTTCCCGGCAGTTTACAAATATGCATAGCATCATATATGAGGGCAACCGTCTATGAGTCCCACGAATGAAGCACAAAGAGGCAATCTTGCTCCTGTCGAAGACAAAAACGCATACGACGGCAGCATTACATGGGGAATATGCTTCCGATGTGATCGGTTACGGCATCGGGAGACGTTTCGCGACGATTTCGTTGCCTCTGAGGGTAATCCTGTGGCGACACAGAAGGCGACTCGCTATAATCCATCCCGTGGCATTTAAGCATCTGGTTTTCAGCCAAATGAGCGATATCATGGCCTCTACATCAAGACCATGACATCACATTTTCAACTAATTATCAATATGTTACCTGCCACGACAGTTACCTTGCATTTCTATGCTCGTCCTTACTCGTGACGACAAACGCCCGTATGCTGTCGTCCGTTATCCTGCTGTCGGAGCATACCTTGACTACCGATCTCTTCAGAGACCTACCCGCAATCAACACCTCCTCAACGGCGGCACGCAGCTCAGATCTCACCCTGTCAGCCTCCGAAGAATAAAGCACAATCACAACACTGTCATATTCAGATTGCGTGAGGAGGCTGTATTGGGATATTGATTCACACAAAGTCGCAGGCTTATAGCCTCCACGACTCTCCTGCTGGCGGAAGTTCGACTCGGTAATTGAATATGTTCCAAAAAGATATTCAAGATTATGCCGTTCGAGGTCCTGGCAGAGGCTCAGTAGTCGTTGGATGCAGTCTTCAACCTTCGCCATTCTGTCGAGGCGTTTGATCGACCGCTCCATACGGGTGTCACGCATACGCTTGGCGCGGTTCCTTCGCTGCTCACGTTCGTGTATCTTTTCGCTGATATCCCAAGACATGGCTCCACTGAAGCATTGGCGCTTCTCTATTCTGCCACGAGCGTACATGCTGATTTTACGAGAATATAATTCCGAGGCTCTCTTTGAATACTTGTTGTCCGGCCTCCCGAGATTTTCAATAAATGGAGATTGCTCCTCTTGAGAGAAACCGTAGAAGGTCAGTTCCCAAAGAATATATGCGGCCAGAGCATTGTCATCCAACCGGATGCCCTCTTCTACATGAATATTCAAGTCGAGCAGGTTCTCCCAGATGTCGTTGCATCCGCTCACCCCGATATAATGTTCCTCTTCGTCCCGATAAACTTTGATAATCCCATCGTCCCGTCCGATCGGACGGAGAAGATTCAGTTCATCGAATGCCTCCCTGTAGGCATAGATGTCGGTTTCGACGCCGTACACTTCCTTTAGCGTCGGTATTAGGTCATCAAATGACACACTGTGAAGCAGTTCGGATAATGTCATGGCATATTTGTTTTAAATCTTCGGCAAAGATGGGATGCCTGAATGCAATTATTCGGCAGTATGGTCGACTTACGAAAACTGAAAGGTTTTGGCAACGCTGTTGTATATCTTTGCAGAAAAGGAGAATACAATGAGAACGTTTAGAGTAATCAGCCCGAATTTCGAGGAAACGATGAGGTTAGCCGCTGCGATGCCGTCCCTTGAGATGACTCTGACAATATACCACAGTGAATTGGCAGAGAGGGAACGGAAAATCCTTTCGATCACAGGTGATCCTCTCGGCTGGGACTATTCATGGCTCAAGGATGAGAGCAAGAAGGAAGAAGTGCAATCCTTGCTCTTGGAGCGTTATCGCATTCTGTCGGAGATGTTTGAGTTGCATTGTTCTGATTCGGAAGCCAAACGGTTTGAAAGTCAGAATGAACGGTTATATTCACTTACTAGGGACATGTTCTCCAGAACAGGGAAGATGTACCGTCAGATGTTGTCTTCTCCTTTGGAAGAGAAGGATGACGACCTTACGGTGGAGGGATGCCTGCGCTATTGGGGAGACACCGCTCAAGATGTACTCCACCTGGAAGACGATGAATATTACCGCTCGGATTTCACCAAAATGATAATTGTGAACGCCCTGCTCCAACAGGAGAAACAGGGCGACATGGAAGTAATGACCTGTAATCCTTACTGGGACGCCTCCAAAGGCCTGAAAGCGACAATGAGCGATAAGGAATTGGGCCTTGAGAACACTCTTGACGATGGAACGACTTGGGCCGAAGGCCAGATTCGTCATCCAAAACTGGAACACATCTGTGTCTGCTATGCCACCCACGCGCTTATCACCCACTCGGGCTATTCAATCCCGGATTTCCTTCGTTTGAACAAATTTGAGGTGAAAGTAAATGCGATGATCCAGCAGATCAGCGAGCAGGATGGCTCACGTCTCTGGTGGTGGAAAAACTGTCGTGAACAGCAATTCACCGACAAATTCCTCCATGAAGCGAAGCACCGTCCATCAGGACAGTCACTCGGTGATTTCATTTGGGGCAGGGGCATTGAATATTTCGACCTGAACGAGGTGGACGATGTAAGCAAATTACCCGACTGCCGGCATGATGACACTCTGGTTCCCACATTTCTGCATACCCTGTGGCTAATGGCCACGAGTAAGCTTTAGTCTTACTCTCTTCCAAGTGAATTGTCCAGATTCGTATTCGAGAATAAACTTACACTTCCGTGTTCTCAAGTATGTCTTGCTAAAATTCACAATCATTTTTGAATAGACAAGGCTGCCGCTTATCTTTTTTGAACCATCATAAGCCACCCATTGGAGCTATTCTGGTGATTCTTCCGCGACAAAGGTAATACCGCTAATTGCTATTTAGCGGCAGTGTGAGCAGTCGAAAAAACGATCGATAGATTTTTATAAGGGCTGCTTGATATTTTTGTCAAAAAAGATGATCTCTTGTCATTTCGAAGCGGCACGAAGACCAACTCCCTCTGCCAACGAATAATACGAAACACCTTCAGCGCAATCGCCAACAGAACGGCATGGGGACGGCATTCGGGTGAAAAACTATTGCCTTCATTGTGAAGAAATTCAGCCTTAACCTATGCACAGCCTACTGGATTGGTGATCGCGCTGAAAGTGTTTTGCAAAATGGATGATTCGGTAAGAAGGCAAGGCCACGTCTTGGTCAGGCAACACATTGCTTGGCGAAGATGTTCAGGAATACTCGTCCCTTTCCTCGGCAGGAGGATAAATGTTCGCATGTCGCAATGTTACAAGCCGATGGATGGATTTCAAGTGGTGGTGATCCCTTGAAGATCAGTTTTTGCGTTGGGGAGTGCAATACCGTCGCGCTCCTTAGAAGGAGAAACTTAGGCCGCCTTGGATGGCGAACTGCCAGGGGTGTGCTTTGTCGGAGGTGTGGGTGTCGGTGCTGCCGTCGTGGGTGATGCGGGAGATGCTCACCTCCCGGTAGTTGTCTGTGATGAAGTAGTGGAAAGAAGGGATTACGCTCAGTCTGAACCGCCATAGGTTGAGTGACAAATCCAGACCAGCGTCGGCCGTAAGGCTGAAACGGTTCTTGATGTAGACGTAATGCTCAATCTCCTGTTGTCCGATGTAGGAGAAGCCGTGCGGCTCTTCCCGGTGTCCGAAAATGTAGCCCGGAGTCAGTCCGGCGAAGAATTCGATCCTGTTGAAGAATCCGGCGAAGAAACTTCCCAGAATGGTGCCGGCATCCGGATTCGTTCCGAAATAGCTCTTGTTGTGGTATGCTCCGTAGGCGGCGTTGTTGGCGCCCTGCCTTATTGATTCCTTGAACGAGGTGCGTTTTCCGTTGCTCCACGACACGGACAGAGGAGTCCCGAGGTAGTCGTTGATGTCCATGTTCTCGAACATCCACTGCACGCCTCCCCGCACTCCGAAGCCTTTGTCGTTGTACTTCCCGTAGGTGAGGCTCATCACCTCTCCCGAATTAGCTCTGGTGTTCTTAAGCGGAATCCTCACTCCGGCGGTAAACTTAAAGTCTTGATTGTCAGAATGAACCCTTTGTGCGAAAGCCGCACTTCCTGTCAGCGAAACCAGCGCCAGCACCACTAATAACTTTTTCATCCAATTAATTGTTAGCCTGTCCTCCCCGTTATCCAAAGAACATGCCATTCCTTGACCGCAGGTAGTTGGCGAACAGCCTCTTGTCCCTTGAGAAAACTCAACCTAAGACAAGGGTTTTAATCCATTCACAGACAATGAGTTGCCTGTTAACTGGAATTCTGGCGTTCTTCCACAGCATCCGCCCCTCCGGTGTCCTTGTGTCGCCTCTTTCTTTCCCGCAGGAAGCCCTCGTCAACGCCACGGACGGGATTACAAGTTATGAGATTTTCATAGAAGTCTCATGATCAAAGTCTTCTGCTTGCCAATCACACGCAAAAGCATGATCACTTCACATAGTAGCCGGACTGGATCTCAAGTGTCTCACCTCTCTTGACGGCGATGTTCTTTCCGGTGCAGGAGGTGCCTCCAAGTCTGTACTGGACAATGTAGGTACCCTCAGGGAGGCTGGTCTCGTAGCACTCCTGATAGGAGTAGACACTGCCTGACGGATCGAAATGATAGCCTTTAGGATCACTCGGACTCTTGGAGTCAATAAAGACGATGTCCGTCATGTACTTGCCTTTCTCGCTGTTGACGAACTTCACATTGCCGCAAGGAATTCTGTTCGGAACCGGGAGGTCGATGAAAAACTCCTTCTTCTCGATGGGCCGGTTCTGAATGCCGTACGGTCCGCCAGGAGCACTGGAGCAAAGGTCACGGTAGTTCATGTCGCTCAATGTCACTTTCATACGGTAATGGGTGGCGGCGTCGGACTCCACAGTGTTCTCCACACTCCAGACCCAACCGGAATGGAAATCAAAAGTGGCTCTGGATATGGCCGGAGGCTGAGTGTTGACCAACTCCGGCAGGTTCTTCACCTCCAGTTTGTAGTGGATGCTTCCGTCAGACGATTTGTCGATGATGGACAGGTCCCTGATCTCACGCGTCCTTGAACTGCTGAAGTTGCAGCCTGAGCTCAAGGAAAGCCCGGCGCCGGCGGCGCCACCGGACAAACCGGCCTCGAACGACCATGTCACACCGGAAGTGTAGGTCTGGGAGTTTATCGTGGTTGAAGGGGACGGAACCTGATTGAAGCGGACCGGAACCTGATTGCCTTTGTCATCGACCAGGGAGATGTCCACATTGTAGCCGGTCAGGAAATAGCCCATGAAATCGCCGGTCCAGCCATTCGGCAGCACCTTGTTGAACTTACCGGCGTACATCCCGGACGAAGCCACCGAGAACGTGGCGTCAACGATGTAGAAGTCCCCGATGTAGTTGCTCTTGGACGTTTTGAACGCATAGAGCGGGATGACCGAGTAGTACTGCTCGAAGCGGCCTTCGCCCGTCACCCTGAACTCCTTCTTGCCGTCCTTGAAGATCAAGCCATTGTCAATCTTGTAGTCATGGGACGAGAACAGATGGATGGACTGGAGCAGGTCGTCTCCCGAGGTGTTCGCGGAATGCGCGTCACCGACCCATGACACAAGGCCGTTCAGGTTGGCTGGAGGAAAGTCATCCATTGAGAAGACCTTGCCGCTCCTGTGGAACGCCACGAAAAGGCAGTCGTCCAACGTCTCGGCGGACAGAAAACCGATGTTGTGCCGCGAAAGGAACGTCAGCAGATCCGAAGTCGGAGAGACCACGACCACCGCCGCTCCACGCTGGTAGGCGCTCAAGATCTCATCGTCCTTGACATCCTTCTCGCTCACAAAAACCACCTTCGCCTCCTCGCAGGAGACCCTCTTCCCGGTGAATCTTGAATATATCAACTCAAGGATGTCGCCATCCAGTTCAGACAGTACACAGTAGGGCAGGTCCGAGGTGCGGTTCTCCTCGACGGGCTCCGGCTCCGGTTCCGGATCGGGGTCAAGGCCTGATTTCCCTCCGCAGGCGGCCAGCAGGCCAAAAGCCGCGCAAAGCGCAAGTATATTCAGAAAATCAATTATTCGTTTCATGGTCATTGGATTTCATTCAGAAGGTTCATGAATATATTCATAGTTTTACTTGAAGCCGTAGCCGGTTGATAGTCTCACCGATCCTCCCGGCCTCACTCTGACAAGTCCGGTGTAGTTGCGTTTCCTGGTATTGCCTTTCGCGTCCTTGATGTCGCATTGCAGCTCGTAGTCGCCGGCCACCAGGAACAGGGAGCAGGTGTTGCCTTGGCCGTAGACGCTTCCGTCATGGTAGCTTCCGGTCTCGGGGTGGCTCTTGTTGTACAGCCTGACATTGGTCATGAAAGTGCCCTCCTCGCTGTTCGTGAGGTCGAATTTCCCGGTCGGCCCCCTGTTGGGCACAGGAAGGTCCTTGGTGACGGAATACTTCTTCTGAACGAACTCAAGATCGTGGTAGTCAACACTTCCCGAGTAGAAATAGGAAGCGCCGTAGACAAGGTTGTAAAGATCTATCACAACCCTGTACTTGGTCTCCACGTCGTAGTCCTCCGCCGGGACAGCCCACACCCACTGGCTATAGAAATTGACGGTCGAGGTCGAGACAAGCGGAGGGTCTGTGATTTTCAGGGATTTCAGGCGAGGAAGATTGTTGATCACGTAGTCGTAGCCGACCGTGGAGCCTTCGTGCCTGTTGAGCACATCGCAGTCGCTTATTGTGCGGGATGTGCTTGAGGAGATGGAGAATCCCGTGTTTGATGAGATCATCGGAGACGTGCCGCCGGTGATTCCTCCGCCGATGGAAAAGCTCCAGCCGGTCGTGTAGCTGGTCGAGCCGATGACGGTCTCCGGTGTCGGTGTCTGGACAAAACGTCCTACTGGAGTTCCAGCGGTGTTTAATATGTAGATGTTAGAACTGAGAGACTTGAGATAGAAACCGCATATCCTCGCTTTCACCAAGCCGTGCGTCTTGGTGAAATTCCCCGTGTACATCTTCCCCGACACGACCGAAACGGTGGAGGTCATGAGGTAGTAATCCATGGCCTCCGAGTCACCACTCTTGAATCCGTGCATCGGCGTGACCTTCAACTGCACATCTATGGAAAACTCGCCCTCAAGGTAATCGTGTTTGGAGGCCGCTACGTTGGTTATCTTCTCGCTGACCTTGTCAGAATAGGTCGTGTACAGGCATGACTCCTCCCAGAAAGAGGACGGGTCGAAGTTGCCGGCCACGTTCAGGATGGCGTTGTTGGTCCAGGAGACAAGGCCGTTGAGGCATTCGTCCACCTCCAGACCCTCCGCCGGAGTCCGCACGGCACAGTGGCCGGAGCGTCCCTGCTGGAAAGCCACACAGAGGAAATTTCCCGCCTCCACACCGAGTTGTTCAAGCAGGATTTTTGACGGATCGCAGACAACCACGACGCGCCCCTTGAGTGTGTCAAGTCCGGAATAGCCGGCCATGTCCGTGACAATCACTTGTGCGTTGTCAGCCGAAGGAGCCGTCTCTTTCAGCCGGCCTTTGACAGCGTCCGCTAAGTCCTTAGAGAGGCCTTCCGAGACCCATGCCGGGAACGCGATCTTCTTCGCCGTCGGCGAGCGAGGAAGGCTTGCGGTAGTCGCCTTCAATGATGACCTCATCACCGTAATCCGGACTGTCCTTGGAGCAGGAGACAAGCGTAAGCACGAACGCCGGTATGGCCAGATAAAGTAAAAGAGAGTGTTTCATGGTATTACAGTCTGTAAGGCAGTTTGCGGTTGTAGTCCTTGTCCACACAGATAGTCGCCGTCTTCTTTGTGAGATTGTAAACGACTGACCATTGCGTGTTGCTTGTGATGTCTCCTCCCTCGGATTGCAAATCTTGGTGCACGGCATCAAGCAGAGACATGCATTCATCTTCCGTCATCACACGGTTCTTCTTTTCCAATGTCTCGTGGAGCTTGTCGTACCGCTCTTTTCCTCCTCCGACATTCCGCCATCCCTCGGACAGATAGAAATTGGTGACGTGGTCGGTGTCAAGCAGGTTCATCGTCCAATCTTTCGCTGACGGATCACTCAGCGGCGGCACCTCTCCCGGGCGGTAATATTCCACGACAACGCTCTTTCCGCTTGCGTCGGCGATCAGGAAATGATAGTTCGAGTCCGAATTCTCACCGTCCGCGAAAAAATTGTGGGACCGGAAAACCTCCACGGCTTGCTCAACGCTTGTACACCTGTCCAGCACCAGCCTGATGGCTAATGTCGGGACAATGTCACTCTTCCCGGGGTCATGCTGTACCGCCCCGCCGGTACCTCGAAGAGACAGGACACCTATGAACAGTCCCGCATCATTCATCCCGTCCAGACAGCAGTAGATGGATGCGGTCACAGGGATGGAAAGATCCGTCTTCCCGTCCGACAACGCACCGGCCACATAAGTGTCTTTGTCCAGAAATGGAAGGGCTGAGATGCAGATGGACTCATGCACTCCCTTTGTGACATTGTGTACAAGCACATTGGAAGACGACACAAATCTATAGTCAAAGTTACGTCCCACCAGCACGTCTCCTTCCTGGGACTTGACACAGAAAGCACTGCATCCGAAATCCACGCCACCGTCAGCCTTGCCCAGCGGAACTGTTGTCAGCATCGGCACCACTTTTCCGAGAAGTTGCATGCTGGAACTCGCCCCTCCGCTAGACATGACCTCATCGATGTGGTAGTCCGAACTATATTTCACTGAATATAAATGCCCGTCCGCCAAATTCTTCAATGTGGACACCATAGCCTTCTGATCATCATTCCTCAGATAATCGGCAGGGTTTGCGGCGGTTTCGGTTTCTCCCTTATCACAAGAGGACAGAAAGAAAACCGATACTGAAAGATAAGACACAAGATAGATAAGACGCTTCATCGTTTTGATATTGTTTGAAATATACCCGGAAGCCTCAGGGTGGCTCACCACGCCCAAGGAAGAAATTTGTGAGACAAAAATACTAAATGAAGCACCCGAAGAAAAGACGGCTCCGACTAATTTTGCCGAGCCGTCAAGAAATTGTCGTACGGACAACCTTATTTTGTCAAATCAGCATTTTTTTGCCGAACCGATAAATTACTTATCCGCCATTTTGTCGGGGTCATACCCTCTCTCTCCTTGAAGGAAGCATTGAAATTGCTCACGGAAAGAAAGCCTGATTTTTCCGCGATTTCGGCGATGGACCTGTCAGGATTCTCCAGCAAGGCGCGTTTTGCATAGCCGATTCTCATTCCGCAGATCCATTCCCGGAAGGTAATCTTGTAGGTCTGATTGATGAAAGCGGAAAGATACGTCCTGTTTGTGTACAAGGTTTTGGACAGATCCGCTATCGTGAGTCCCGGCTTCAGATAGCCTTCCGCCTCCACCCATTCCTGCACAAGACGTTGCATTTCCGGATTGCAGGAGAACGTTTCTGTCGCAGGAAGATCCGATCCCGGGTCACTTTCGATGGCACATTCGACGGTTTCATAAAAAAGCATGTAGTTCTGGTAACTGACATACAGATAAATGTAGAACGGAACGGAAGACAGCACCCAAACAAAAACAAGATTGTCAGGAAGGAAGGTCAGCACAGAACAACCGATGCCGAAAATGAGCATCCAATATGTCAGTACCGACATCCATCTGACATAGGTCGCGATATGGTCAGAATAGGTGTCATCCATCTTTTTGACGGCCCGATGGTAGGCCTTGAGCAGGTGTGAGGCCAGAGAGAAACCATACAGGGCAAGCATCAGGGCTAATGAATATATCAGGCCGGCTTTCAGTGTGCCGTCTTCGGTGAACAAGAGCGCGGAGACGGACAGGATGACATATAAAAGCCATGACAGACAATGTCTCACAATGATCTTCCGTGTGATGTAGGAGCGGGTCAGAAGTGTGTGAAGAGCCGCGACGAACAACCCGTAGCCGAAGAAATACGTTGAGAGATTCATCACAATCGCTGCATTGACGTTAACCTGCCTTATGTCAAAGCACAGATGGACGGCATAATTTGCCGCCAGCACCAAAAGCGCCGCCCCCATTAAATTCCTTGACCGCAGGTAGTTGGCGAACAGCCTCTTGTCGGGGACCTTCCCGAAGAAGAACCTAAAGACAAAGAACGCCATCAGGGTCAAGGCAATGCATAGGGAGTATCTGTACAGATCGATGTTCATGGTGTCAATGCGATGGAATGCCTTTACTCGATGCAACTGGTGAGACAGGTCATCGAGGCGTCGGGACGGAACTCGATGCCGGTGGAGGTGGCGGGGATGAGAACGGTCTCGCCCTGACGGAGGGTCACGACGTGCTCCTGGCCGTCATTCTCATGGTCAACAAGGCTGCCGCCTCCGGCGACGCACATCACGACCACAAAAGAGTCCAGTTTAGAGAGATCCTTGGCGCAAGGCTTGTCCAGGTCGAAGAGCGAGGTGGTGAAGTACTTGCAGCTGACCAGTTTGGTCTCGGCGTCCTTGACGCGGGAATATTCAGTCCTGTAGTCCGGGTAGACATCGTAGTCGATGGCCTCCTTGGCCTGCTCGATGTGCAGTTCGCGGGGCTTTCCGTCAAGACCCAGGCGACCATAGTCATAGATCCTGTAGGTCAGGTCGGATGTCTGCTGGATCTCGGCGACGAAGGCTCCGGCCCCGATGGCGTGGATGCGGCCGGCAGGGAGGAAGAACACATCGCCGGGAGCGATCCTGTAGCTTGCAAGCACGTCGGTGATGGTGTGTTCGTTGACTCTTTGCTCATATTCATCGGGAGTGATCCACTCGGTCAGACCGCTCAGCAGATGGGCTCCCTCGTCGGCTCCGACCACATACCACATCTCGGTCTTGCCTTTCATCCCAGGATGGGTCTTCGCGGCAAGCTCGTCGTTCGGGTGGACCTGGATCGACAGGTCGCTTCTAGCGTCGATAAATTTGATCAGGAGCGGGAACTCCGTACCGGTCTTCTCAAAAACCTTCTTGCCGACGAGTTCAGGGCCATATTCATTCATCACATCGGTCAGGCTTTTGCCTGCAAGAGAGCCGTTGGCTATCGTTGAGACATGGCCCGGGACAGCTGAGATCTCCCAACTCTCCCCTATCTTGTGCCGCTTTGTCTTTACGCCCTTGAACGGGGCGATCTTTTCTCCGCCCCACACCATCTCACGGAGATAGGGCTCAAATTTCAGAGGGTACATATTCGTTAAGTTCTTTTTAAACAATTATTTATCCAGCTCTGTCAATGCGAACGCATAGGCTCCGAGCGAGATGGCCTTGCTGGCTCCGATCTTGGAACGCATCACGCCGACGCGCTTCTGAGGGTCGTAAACCACCTCACGGTCGCTGCCATAGACCTTCAAGGAACGTGCCTCGCCACGGGCGAACTGCTCGAACTCGGCCGGATCATCGAGGTTATAGACCTTCATCTGAACCCGGTTCAGTTCCTCACCGGTGAGCTGGTGCATCTTACCGCGCATGGTGCGTAATATTCCTGGCATCAGGTACTTGTAGTTGTTCATCACTCCGCCTCCGATCACGATCAGGCCATCGATCAGGGTGACCGCCGTGGCCATCGCGTCGCCCGCGACCTCGCCCATCTTGTCGAACGCCTTGATCGCGGCTTCCTTGTCGCCAGGCCTCTTGCCCTCGCAGACCTCGGCGAGATCCTTAGGCTCAAGACCGTGGTCCGGGTTGCCGGTCAGCTCACCGTAAACTCTCTTCACGGCACGGATCGAGGCACCGTCCTCGACGATGATGCCCGGCATGTCAGGATGCTTGAGACAGAAAGTCTCCACGCAGGAGTTATCGCCACGGTTAAGCTCACCGTTGATGACAGTACCGATTCCCAGACCTGTGCCGAACGTGTAGCCGATGAGGTTGTGGTAACGCTTCGCGCTGCCGGCCTTCGCAAGCTTTTCATTGACCTCAGGGAGAGCTCCGCCGAGAGCCTCGCCATAGGCGTAAAGGTCTCCGTCGTTGTTGATGAACACGGGAATCCCGAAAGTGTCCTCAAGGAATGGTCCGAGGGCGACCCCATCCCTGAAAGACGGGAAGTTAGGAAGATAACCGCCGATGATTCCGTCCGGGTAATCGGCCGGGCCAGGGAAGCAGAAGCTGATGGCGGCAGGTTTCTCCTCGCCAAGTTCCTCTTCGATCTGACGGAATCCCTTGACCATCGTGCCGAGGCAGCGGTCAAGGTTGTCGGCGTTGGACGGAAGTGTGATTGGTTCGCAGCAAAACTCACCACCCTTCATCGCGCCGAAGACCATATTGGTGCCGCCGGCGTCAAGGGTCATAACAACTCTGCTGTCATTTCTTATATCAGACATATTCTTGTGTTTTTAATTATTGCCGAACCTCCTTGAATATTCAAAAAATCAAGTCTTTTCGTTGCAAAGATAATCATTATCCGTCTTTCGGGCTCATCGTTTGCAGGGAAAATTTGTACCTTTGCACCAATCCTCTATTCTTCACCACTTGTGGTGAACGCAAGTACCTCCCCCGAGGGGAGGGATTTAGGGTAGGGGTAACGTGAATGAATGTGGGTGGGCAATCACCTTCGGACGTGAGATAAGGTAGTTTACAGCGGGTAGTTGCCTACTTGCGAGAGTTGAAGTTATCTATGCAGAAAAGAAGAAATCGCCAAGGTGGCGAGAAGGGCGGCAGGAAGAGCCGCGACAAGAAATTCGGTTCCAGACAGAAGAGCAAAAGAGTGCTGGAGGAGGTGACCGGCAAGGTTCAGATGACAAGGGACGGCTATGTCTTCGTGATCATCGAGGGCGAGCCGGATAATGATGTGTTCGTCAAGGCGTCCAAGACTCGCGGCGCGTTGAACGGAGACACAGTAAGATGTGCGGTCACAAGTGAGAGAAAGGAAGCTTCATCCGATGCGGCCAAAGGCGGACGCAAGGACGCGGCCAGACGCCGCGAGGGAGAGATCATAGAGATTGTAGAGCGCAGCCACAAGCCGTTCGTCGGCGTGCTGCACATTGTCGGAAGGCAGGCTTGGGTGCTGATGCAGTCAAGGAATATGCCGTACGACATCTGCATAGATTTCGACACCCTTCCTGAGGGTGCGAAAAGAGGGATGAAAGTGGCGGCTCTGGTCGACGGATGGGACAAGGGTGAGCCGACCCCTAAGGGTCACATAGTGGATGTGCTCGGAATGCCGGGCGAGAACGACACCGAGATGCACGCCATCCTCGCTGAATATGCCCTGCCTTACAGGTTCGAGCCGGAGGTGGAGAACGCGGCGGATCAGATTTCGGACCAGATCACCGAGAAAGATCTCAAGGGACGTCGGGATTTCCGTAACACTCTGACATTCACCATCGACCCTACGGACGCGAAAGACTTCGACGATGCTTTGTCATTCAAGAAACTGGACAACGGCAACTACGAGATCGGAGTCCACATCGCCGACGTGTCCTACTATGTACTTCCGGGCACAATCGTGGACAAGGAGGCACAGGAGCGCGGCACGTCAGTCTATCTGGTTGACAGGACAGTCCCGATGCTTCCGGAGAAACTTTGCAATAAACTCTGCTCTCTCCGCCCACACGAGGACAAGCTGACATTCTCGGTAGTGGTCGAGATGACTCCTCGCGGAAAAATCGAGAACCGTTGGTTCGGCCGCACGGCGATCTGTTCTGACTACCGTTTCGACTACGACGGAGCCCAGCAGATCATCGAGAGCGATGGTAAGGAGCCTGCGGATCCGGCCATCGGTCAGGATGTCAGGGAGGCCATCGTGACGCTCAACAAGCTGGCATTGACACTCCGCAAGCGTCGTTTCGCTTCAGGAGCCATCAGTTTCGAGCGTCCGGAGATGAAAGTCGAGGTGGATGCGACCGGAAAGCCGATCAGGGTTTACGAGAAAATCACCAAGGAGGCCAACTGGCTGATTGAGGAGTTCATGCTTCTTGCGAACCGTTCCGTGGCCGAGTTCATCGCCACTTCCGGCAGGATGGACGGCAAGGCCGACAAGAAGGCCAAGACCTTTGTTTACCGTGTACATGGCGAGCCTAACACGGAGAAGATCGCGAACCTCGGCCAGTTCGTCAGCAACTTCGGCTTCAAGTTCGGGCCGAGCGGCAACGGACGCGAGATCGCCAAGTCCCTGAACACGCTTTTGGCCGAGGCCAAGGGCACGCCGGAGTGCGACGCTTTCCAGATGATCGCCCTGCGCTCGATGGCCAAGGCGATCTACACCACCGACAACATCGGCCATTACGGCCTTGCGTTCAAGTTCTACACGCACTTCACATCCCCTATCCGCCGCTATCCTGACACAATGGTACACAGGCTGTTGGCCCTCTATCTCGACAATGCCGAGAGCCAGAACAAGGAATATTACGAAGCCCAGTGCCAGCATGCCTCCGAGCGCGAGCAGATAGCGGCGAACGCCGAACGCGACAGCATCAAGTACAAGATGATCGAGTTCATGCAGGACAAGATAGGCAATGAATATGAAGGCTCGATCTCCGGCCTCACCGAATGGGGTATGTACGTGGAGATCAAGCCTACCATGATCGAAGGCATGGTCGCCCTGCGCGATGTGAAGTCCGACTTCTTCGAGTTCGACGAGCAGAACTACCTCATCCGTGGCCGCCGCACCGGCAAGGTCTTCCGACTGGGTGACGCGGTCAAGATCCGTGTGAAGGCCGCCAATCTGGAGCAGAGGCTTCTGGACTACGAACTGGTTGACACCACCACAGACAATGGCTCATCCAGTGATGGTTCTGGCAACGGTTCCAACCATGGCTCCAGCCACCGTTCCGGCAATGGGGATACGCGCCACGTCCTGGATGGAGAGGGTCGTTCCAACCATGACCCAAGCCACCGTTCCGGCAAGGGGTCCGGTAAGGGTTCCGGCAATGGGTCTGGCAAGGGTTCCAGCAATGGGTCTGGCAAGGGTTCCGACAACGGTTCCGGTAGCGGTTCCGCTGACGGCAAAGGCAAGAAAAAGCCTTTCTACGCCTCCGTCGCCCACAACGATGACCAGCCTAAGCGCAAGTCATCCAAGGACAAAGGCCGTCCCCGCAAGAAGTTCGGCACCAAACCTTCCCGAAACGAGAAGAAGAAAGCCAAATAATTCTTTGGTTTAGTACATAGCAATCTCAAAATGTGGCCGTCACGTGCGGCCACATTTTTTTGTCCAGTGTACGCCCTGTTGGCCGGATAAAATGTAGAAATCATACACTTTGTCCGGCCAAATCGCGATCACCGGACGAACAGCGCTAAGGAAGCAGGTGACGGTGAGAATCTTACAAAAGGCTTTCAGCCATATCACGATCCTGCACCGGCAGAAGCCAGATCTACCTGAAAAACTCAAAGACTATGGTACAGGTTTTTCACGGGAATGTGCCGTCCATGCGATTCTGTTCGGCTTCGAAGTGAAGGCGTTTCGTAAATTCGCAATACCCAAACTCCAACAAGGAGACCTCACCCCTACCTAAACCTTGACGTGAGTCACTGCCATTCTGTTCATATCCGAGTTTATCTTATTTCGGGTGCGGAAGAGGCTGTTTTGCCCCCAAGGTAACTTTCTGATTGGTTCCGGGGTGCGGAAAGCCGACTCTCGCACCCGATACGGTAATTCGAGCTATTTCCCCGAACCTTGCCATTCAGCCCATAACATAAAAGGTCGAGCCTATAACACAGAGAGTGACCGCAAGGGAAATAATGTCATTGACAAACAAATCACCGCCAAGAGGCAATCCCACATAATCGCCTGAATATAAAGACTATAGTATGTAAATAGTCAACGTATCTATAGTAATGTTGAAAAAATAAGTTGCGTCAATCGATAAAATTGAATCACCCTGAACATCTATATATTGCAAATTTAAAGTGATGCAGGTTATTTTTTACATTTCACATAATAGCCTCAAAAAAAGTGAAATTTTTATCTGACGATTGTGGTTGCCTCTCTTATCATTAATGGGGTTGTCTCTATCTTTTGCAATTGGCGGGAACGGTCAGGGCTGTCTGATGGCCATACAGTATAGATGGATGTCCCTTAGGAGGGGTTATCACATCAGGTAAGGAACGGTTGAGAGTGCCCTAAGCGCTTACAGGGCCGATGACCGTTCCCGTCAATTGCAAACACCTGAGATGCGCCCTGAAAACACCCTTGCAGACACTTGTGGTGGGGGAGACTGTCCGAAAAGTAGCTGATTGATACATATTAGGAAAGTATAAATAGTTCTTTGAGATATGCGATTATTTTCGTAACTTTATAATAGTTAAGAAGATACGCAAAATGGGATACATTGAGAAAGTCAAACGAAACGAAGCATTGCTCTTTCCTGAGTATTTGGACGATTATGTTGAGAGCAATTGTCCGGTGCGTTTGTTTGATGCCTTCGTTGATTCTCTGAATCTCGAACAGCTTGGATTTGCCAAATCTGTACCTGAGATGATGGGAAGACCATCATATGATCCGCAAGATCTGCTTAAGGTCCTGCTGTATGGTTACTTCTATGGAGTGCGTTCGTCACGCAGACTCGCACGGGAGTGCAAATGCAATGTTGAGCTTATGTGGCTCACAGGCAAGCTTATGCCTGACTTCAGAACACTGTCAGACTTCCGCAAAGATAATATTCAGTGTATGGAGTCAGTGTTCAAGGCGTTCAACCGCTACTGCCTCAAGTTGAAAATCTTGTCAAAGTCATTTATATCAATTGATGGCAGCAAGTTCAAAGCGGTCAATGCCAAGGACAGAAACTTCACTCTGAACAAGCTTGACGATCGTCTTGCATGGCTGGACTCAAACATCAAGCATTACCTCTCAGCTTTGGAGGAAGCGGACAATGAGGACAATGACCGTAATCTGACAAGGGAAGAAATTGAGGCTAAACTCAAGACTCTTCAGGAACGCAAGGAACGTTATGAAGGATATCTCCGCGAGATGGAGGCAACAGGTCAGAAGCAGAAGTCCCTTACAGATCCTGACGCCAAACTGATGAAGTGTAACGAAGGCTTCTGTGTGGGCTATAACACTCAAACGGCAGTTGAAGATGGCAGCCATATGATTGTTGGCTTCAAGGTTACCGACAGTCCTACAGATCACGGGCAGATAACCGAACTCTCATCAGAAGTAAAGACCGACGTGGGCGTGGATGTGATTGAGGCCGTTGCCGACAAAGGTTATCAATCACCGGAAGACATGTCCAAAGCACTAGAAAATGGTGTCGTTCCGAATGTTATCCAGCGTGATGGTGAGACTGAAGTGACAGTAGACTTCGAATACAATCCTGCAGAATCAACAGAATTGAATCCGAGCAGCACATCCCCTGACGATGTAAAGAAATGTCTTCAGGCTGGCACTATACCAGATGTCTATGGAGGCATCTTGAGTAATCCGGAGATAATCTCAGTCAAGAGCACTGAGTATACAATATCAGATGATGCGGTTTTGAAAATGACTCAGGAGCAGATGGTAGAGGAAGCTCGGAAAGGATATCTAATTCGTGACCCTCATAGAAATCTGGTTATCTGTCCCGAAGGCGCCATACTTCGTCAAAAGTCAATCAAGCGCAATGGAGATATCAGATATTGTAACAAGTTGGCTTGTAAGCATTGCAAGAACAAGTGTACAAAGTCCCCGTTCCGTGAAGCGGACTTCTCAAAGGATAAACTGGTAATGAAGGTCAAAGGATATAATCACAATGATAATGACAAGCCTGATACCGGAATCAAGGTCAGCAAGAAGGTGGTGACCACACAAAAGGTCCGGTTTCGCTTCAAACTGGATGAAAAGAAGATGAATGAACGAAAATGTCTGTCAGAACATCCTTTTGGCACAGTCAAAAGAGCTGTCGGAATGTCATATCTTCTGTTGAAAGGTAAAACGAAGGTCATCGGAGAGACTGCTTTGATGTTTTTGTCATATAATCTGAGGCGTGCGATATCAATCAAGGGCGTTGAAGATATGGTAAAAGCACTGGCGTAACAAAAGTATCCATCTCGATGAACATATTGTGCGAAAACGAGGGATAAACCCTCTGAGAATCGCATATTCAAAAAAGAAAATAAATATGGTAACTTATCTATAATACACCACTCTCAACGACTTCCGAAAATGCACTTTTCGGACAGTCTGGGGGGGGGGCACATAAAAGAGAAAAGCCCGGTCCATCGTAAAGACAGACCTGGCATTTTTCCCTTGTTATATGAACCACAAAGGGGAGACGCAATTCCTTGCGTCTCCCCTTTGTGGTCCCAGTAGGGCATGATCCTACGACCCCCTGATTATGAGTCAGATGCTCTAACCAACTGAGCTATGGGACCGATTCCCGACCTTGATGGCCGGGCATATTGCTTGAACGGATGCGGCCTCTGAGACCGCTCCGTCCTCAATCTGAATTATCAGACTTTGATCTCAACCTCAACGCCGGAAGGAAGCTCGAGCTTCATGAGAGCATCAACGGTCTTTGCATTGCTGTCGTCGATGTCCAGAAGCCTGCTGTAGGCGCTAAGCTCAAACTGCTCGCGGGACTTCTTGTTGACGAAAGTCGAGCGATTGACAGTGAAGATCTTCTTGTTGGTAGGAAGCGGAATAGGACCGTTCACCTTAGCACCAGTAGCCTTCACGGTGTCCACGATCTTAGCGGCTGACTTGTCAACCAGCATGTGATCGAATGATTTGAGTTTTATTCTGATTTTTTGACTCATATCAAAAATACTTAATTACGATTTAACACTTACTCGTCATCATCAGAGAGCTTGTAGCCGCTCTTCTCGATAACGTCCTTGGCCAGGTTGGCAGGAACCTCAGCGTAGTGGTCGAAAGTCATCGTGCTGGTCGCGCGGCCGGATGAGAGGGTTCTGAGAACTGTCACATAACCGAACTGCTCGGCGAGCGGAACGAAGGCCCTTACGATTCTCGCACCGTTGGCGGTGGAGTCCATAGCCTGGATCTGGCCGCGACGACGGTTGAGGTCACCCACGATGTCACCCATGTAGTCCTCTGGAGTAACAACCTCAAGGGACATGATAGGCTCGAGGAGAACAGGCTTAGCCTTCGGGCAGGCGTGGCGGAATGCCAGACGGCCGGCCATTTCGAATGAAAGCTGGTCTGAATCGACTGGGTGGTAAGAACCATCAAGCACGGTAACCTTCAGAGACTGAACCTCGTAACCAGCGAGAACACCGTTGGCCATAGCGGCCTTGAAGCCCTTCTCGATGCAAGGGATGAATTCCTTAGGAATATTACCACCCTTGACCTGATTGTCGAACTGAAGTCCGGTAACGCCTTCATCGGCAGGTCCGATCTCGACGATGATGTCGGCGAACTTACCACGACCACCGGTCTGCTTCTTGAAGACCTCACGGTGCTGTACTGTAGCGGTGATGGCCTCTTTGTAGTTAACCTGCGGAGCGCCCTGATTGATCTCGACACCGAACTCACGACGGAGACGGTCCACGATGATGTCAAGGTGAAGCTCACCCATTCCGCTGATGACTGTCTGGCCGGTCTCGTGGTCTGACCTTACGGTGAACGTAGGGTCCTCCTCAGCGAGCTTGCCGAGAGCGATGCCGAGCTTGTCCAGGTCGCCCTGGGTCTTAGGCTCGACAGCGATACCGATAACAGGATCAGGGAATTCCATCGATTCGAGCACGATCTGATGATCCTCGTTGCAGATGGTGTCTCCTGTACGGAGATCCTTGAATCCGACAGCGGCGCAGATGTCTCCGGCCTCGACGAACTCGATAGGGTTCTGATGGTTGGAGTGCATCTGGTACAGACGCGCGATTCTCTCCTTCTTTCCGGTGCGGACGTTATAGACATAAGTACCGGCGTCAACGCGTCCTGAATACACCCTCATGAAAGCGAGACGGCCGACGAACGGATCCGTGGCGATCTTGAACACGAGAGCGCAGAACGGCTGGGCTGCGTCAGGGAGAAGATCCTCTTCCTCACCGGTCTTAGGATCGGTACCTTTCACAACACCCTTGTCAAGCGGAGAAGGAAGGTAACGCATCACAGCGTCAAGGAGGAACTGCACACCCTTGTTCTTGAAAGAGGAACCGCAGCATGCTGGAACGATCTGCATAGAGATCGTACCCTTGCGAAGGGCGGCGATGATCTCCTCCTCGGTGAGGGAGTCAGGATTCTCGAAATACTTCTCCATGAGAGCCTCGTCGCATTCGGCGGCAGCCTCGACGAGCTTGTCTCTCCATTTCTCGACTTCTCCGGCCATGTCCTCCGGAACGTCCTTTATTTCATAGTTGACCAGTTCCTCACCGGAGTCATAGTAATATGCCTTGCGGGAAACGAGGTCGATGATGCCCTTGAACTTGTCCTCGGCTCCGATAGGGAGACAAATAGGAACAGCCTTGGCACCGAGTTTGGTGTAGATTTCCTCAACGCAAGCGAGGAAGTCAGCGCCGACACGGTCCATCTTGTTCACGTACGCGATCTTCGGAACGCCGTACTTGTCCGCCTGACGCCAAACAGTCTCTGACTGAGGCTGAACGCGTCCGACAGCGCAGAAAGTAGCGACAGTTCCGTCGAGCACACGGAGCGAACGCTCCACCTCAACGGTGAAGTCGACGTGACCCGGAGTGTCGATCAGGTTGATCTGATAAACGTGACCGTTGTAGTGCCAGAACGCTGTGGTGGCGGCGGAAGTGATGGTGATACCTCTCTCCTGCTCCTGAACCATCCAGTCCATTGTGGCAGCCCCTTCATGTACCTCACCGATCTTGTGAGTCTTTCCGGTGTAGTACAGAATACGCTCGGATGTGGTCGTCTTTCCGGCATCGATGTGGGCCATGATGCCGATGTTTCTTGTGTAAGTAAGATCTCTTTTAGCAGCCATCTGCGAATAAAATTAGAAACGGAAGTGGGCGAATGCCTTGTTGGCCTCAGCCATCTTGTGCATATCCTCTTTTCTCTTGAATGCACCACCTTCGTTATTGTAGGCGGCAACGATCTCTGCACAAAGTTTTTCTGCCATTGAGTGGCCGGAACGCTTGCGGGCGAAGTTGATCATATTCTTCATCGACAGCGAGACTTTCCTTTCCGGACGCAACTCAGTAGGCACCTGGAAGTTTGCACCTCCTACACGACGTGACTTGACCTCGATCTGAGGGGTAACGTTTTCGAGTGCCTTCCTCCAGATATCCAGAGGAGCCTTGTCAGAATCCTTCATCTTCTCGCCTACCATGTCAATGGCATCGTAAAAAATAGAATACGCGATACTCTTCTTCCCCTGCAACATAAGATTGTTCACGAAGCGGGTAACCTCGACATCGTGAAACTTAGGATCAGGAAGTAGAATCCTCTTTTTAGGCTTCGATTTTCTCATTGTGAGTAAAAATTAAAGGTGATAAAGATTAATGAAACGGACTACTTCTTAGCGGTCTTCTTCGGTCTCTTGGCTCCGTAGAGGGAACGGGACTGTGTCCTTCCTTCCACGCCAGCTGTGTCCAAAGCTCCTCTAAGGATGTGGTAACGCACACCAGGGAGATCCTTCACACGACCTCCGCGGACCAGCACAATGCTGTGCTCCTGAAGGTTGTGTCCCTCGCCCGGAATGTAGGCATTGACCTCTTTGGAGTTGGTAAGGCGTACCCTGGCGACCTTTCTCATCGCTGAGTTAGGCTTCTTAGGGGTCGTCGTGTAAACACGAAGACATACGCCCCTCTTCTGAGGACATGCGTCCAGCGCGCGTGACTTGCTCTGAGCGACAATGCTCACGCGTCCTTTGCGAACTAATTGTTGAATTGTAGGCATAAATGATTGTAAATCTAATATTTATGTTTCCCCCCAAACATTTGGGGCTGCAAATTTACGGATAATTCTTCAATTTACAAAGCGGAATGCGAACAGATTCACCATTTTTCAGATGGAGAGAATCCGTAGGTCCGGAATGGTGCGGTAGCCTTGTCAGGTGGTCTTGCGGTAGCTCAGGACAGCCCAGGTGGTCGTGAACGCGCCCAGACCGGCAAGGCTCAGCAAGTCCGGCCACGTGTCCGCCAGCGTGCAGCCCTTCAGGACAATCGAGCGCATCGCGTCGGCGAAGTAGCGCAGCGGATTGGCATAGGTGATCGCCCGCGCCCATCCCGGCATCGACTGGATGGGTGTGAATATTCCGCTCATCAGCATGAACACCATACTGAAGAACCAGATGACGAACATGGCCTGGCGGGCATTGTCGCTGTAGTTGGAGATCAGCAGACCGAAAGAAGCCATGACCACGATGTGGGCGAATGTGAAGATCACTATGTCCAGCAGGCTTCCCCGGCAGCCATAGCCGAACACGGCATACGACAGGCCAAGACAGGAGAAGACCATGAAGAACGCCACGGCCACATAAGGGATCATCTTGCAGAGGATGAAGGCGGTCTTGCTCACCGGGGTCACGTTGATCTGCTCGATGGTGCCGCGTTCCTTCTCCGAGACGATGTTCAAGGCAGGCAAGAAGCCGCACATCATCGTGATGGCGATTACGATAAGCGCCGGGATCATGAAAGTCTTGTAGTCCAGGGACGGGTTGTAGAGATAGCTCTCCCGGGTGTCGAAACGGGTTCCGGCGGCACCGCCCTGGGATTCCGCCCCCGAAACCGAGGCGACATATTCAGTGACAAAGGCGTTGAGGTACTGGGAGCCGATGCTTCCTCTGGTGCCGTTGACGGTGTTGACCTTGATCCCGACGGGGAGCGGGTCGTCGGTGCCTCTGTCCGACCCAAGGTAGCGGGCGAATCCGGAGGAGATGGTCAGAATGGCGTCAGCGCCGCCGCGGTCCATGACAGCCTGCGCGTCTGACGGTGACTCGGTCACCTCCCGGATCTTGAAATAGCCGGACGAGGCGCATTTCTCCGTAAGCAAGGCCGACTGGTCAGACTGGTCGCTGTCCACGATCACCAGACTCAGGTTCCTCACCTCCATGTTCGCCGCGAAAGGAAAGACCAGAATGATCAAAAACGGGAAACAGAGAACCATCCTCGGCATTCCAGGATCCCTTAGGAATTGCTTGAACTCCTTCTTCAACAGACACTTCCAAACTTTCATCTCACAACCTTGTCTTGAAATTCTTGATACTTACCACCAACAGAAAGACCATCATGCCGGTCAGGACGGCGAACTCCTTGGCGACCGCCTCAAGGCCGGCTCCCTGGATCATTATCTTCTTCACCATGATGATGAACCACTTGGCAGGGATGATGTCGGAGAGCATCTGAAGAGCGACCGGCATGCTCTCGCACGGGAATATGATGCCGGACAGCATCATGGTCGGCATTGTCAGTCCCATACCGCACAGCAGCATCGCTGTCTGCTGTGTCTTGGAGAGGACTGACACAAGCAGTCCGAGTCCCAGTGACGAACCGACGAAAACAAGCGACACCAGGGACAGTAGTGTCAGGCTGCCATGGATCGGCACCCCCATGACAAAGTGGGCCAGAAGCAGGACGCTGACGAAATTGACGACCGACAGGGCAAGGTACGGAATCATCTTGGAAAGGATGATCCAGAACGGCTTGACCGGAGACACAAGGAGCAGCTCAAGCGTGCCGGTCTCCTTCTCCTTCACGATGGACACCGCCGTCATCATCGAGCAGATCAGCATCAGGATCAAGCCCATGACTCCCGGCACGAAATTGTAGGACGAGTTCATGACCGGATTGTACATCAGCTGGACATTCGGCCTCATCGAAGCCTTAGGCTTCCCGGCAAGGCTCTCAGACAATGTCAGTTCCTCGCTTTGAAGCACTCCCTTGATGTAGCTGGTGACCACCTGGGCGGTGTTCGGATCAGAGCCGTCGCTCACAATGCGGACGCAGGCCTTACCTTCCGAGCCGGCCTTGCCGTCAAAGTCCGTCCCGAAGCAGAGCGCCGCGGCAGCCTTGCCTTTGCGGATCCTGTCCCGGGCCGGAGCGAAAGATCCGTGGATCTCGCCGACGGCGAGGTACTTGTTGCCCTCGATCCTGCTTATGACACTGCGTGCCAAAGGGTCACAGGCATCCCCGACCACATCGACGACGGCGTTGCTGACATCCGTGCTTATCGCGAAGCCGAACAGGATGATCTGCACAACCGGCATCACCAGAACGATCAGGGTGGTCCGGAGATCCCTGAATATGTGTCGGAACTCTTTCTGTATGAACGCTATTATCTCTCTCATGCCTCTCTCTCGGCCTTTCCGGCGATTTTTGTGAACACCTCATCCATGTCCTTGGCCCCGTAACGCTCCTTCAGGGCTGCCGGGGAATCCAGCGCCTCGATGCGCCCGTCCACCATCACGGAGACTCTGTCACAGTATTCAGCCTCATCCATGTAGTGCGTCGTGACAAAGACGGTGACACCCTTGGAGGCTGCCTTGTAGATCATTTCCCAGAAGTTCCTTCTCGTCACGGGATCCACACCGCCCGTCGGCTCGTCAAGAAACACGATCTCGGGATCATGCACCATCGCTATGCTGAAAGCGAGCTTCTGCTTCCATCCGAGCGGCATGTCCCTAACGAAGGAGTTACGGACATTCTCCATCGACAGAGCCTTCAGCATCCGGTCTGTCTTCTGGGCGATCCGCTTGCCGTCAAGCCCGTAGATGCCAGCGAAAAGCTCGATGTTCTCCCACACCTTCAGGTCGGGATAGAGGGAGAACTTCTGGCTCATGTAGCCGATGTGCCGCTTGATCTTCTCCTGCTCGTTGACGATGCTGTACCCCGCGACATCGCCCTGTCCGGATGTCGGACGGCTCAATCCGCAGAGAATGCGCATCGCCGTGGTCTTGCCGGCTCCGTTCGCACCCAGAAAACCGAATATCTCCCCCTTGCACACTTCAAAGGAGATGTCATCCACCGCGGTGAAATCCCCGAACTTTTTGACCAGATGGGAGATGCACACAGTCTTTATGTCCTTGTCCACAACGTCAGGCAATTTAGGAATATTCAAAATAAACTTCCTGTCAAACGCATTATTCCGCACCGGAGGAGCCTTCCGCGGCGGAAGAGGAAAGCCTGATGAAGCAGTCCTCGATCCCCGGAGTCATCCTCCGCACGTCGCAACCTTCGATTCCGGCACTCCGAAGTGCCTCGGCGAGTCCGGTCTCATCCGGCCCGTCGTCGGTGACAGACACGTGGCACGCGCTGCCGAACGAGCTGCAATCCAGCACTCCCCTCACACCGCGCAGCGCGCCGAGCGTCTGGAACATGTTGCCGCCGCTCACTGAATATATCCGGTTCGGGAATCGGGAAATGATCTCCGCCGGACTGCCGAGTCCGATGACGCTGCCGTCAAGAATCATGGCGATGCGGTCACAAAGACTGGCCTCGTCCATGTAAGGAGTCGAGACCACTATCGTCACGCCCCTGTCCTTGATCTTTTTGAGCATCGCCCAGAACTCCTTGCGGCTCACGGCATCGACACCGGTGGTCGGCTCGTCAAGGAACAGCACCTCGGGATTGTGGACAAGGGCGCAGCAAAGCGCCAGCTTCTGCTTCATTCCGCCGGAAAGAGCGCTCGCCTTGCGGTCCTTGAACATCTCGATCTGTGAATATATTCCCTTGATGGTCTCGTAGTTCTCCTCGATGGTCGTACCGAACATCGTGGCGTGGAACTTCAGGTTCTCCTCGACGGTAAGATCCTGATACAAGGCAAAATGCCCTGGCATATAGCCGATCCTTCCCCTTATCTCGCGATAGTCACGCACCACGTCCAGCCCGATCACCGTCGCGGAACCGGAGTCAGGGAGGGTCAGGGTGGTCAAGATCCTGAACAGGGTGGTCTTCCCCGCTCCGTCAGGGCCGATGAGGCCGAACAACTCACCTTTCCGGATGTTGAAGCTTATGTCCCTCAAGGCTTTGACCGACTTGTAGGACTTGCTTACATCTTTAATCTCTATCGCAGTGTCTCTGTCCATGGCTACCTCCTCACATAGGCGTACATTCCAAGACGAAGGGTTCCGTCATTCGGCACGGCCACCTTGACGGCATAGACCAGATCCGCCCGCTCGTCACGGGTCTGGATGTTCTTAGGGGTGAACTCCGACTGTTCGGAGATCCAGATCACACGTCCCTGGATGCGCTTCGGTGAAGCGGTCCCGTCATCCGGAATCACGGTCACAGTGTCGTTCAGCTTCAAGCCGGACAACTGCGCCGAGGAGAAATACGCCCTGACGTACATCTGGTCCAGGTCGGCGACCTTGAAGAGTGGCTTGCCGAGGGTGACGAACTCACCGGTCTCGGCGTAGCGTGTCAGCACAGTCCCGGAGACCGGAGCGACGATGCGGCATTTCGCGAGCTGATCCTCAAGCCTGGCGAGCTGGATCTCATAGCCCTGGACCTCGGATCTCACGGAAGCGTTGCCACGCTCCCAGCTCTGGGTCTGTGCGGCTATCTGCGCCTTGAGGACGGCGATCTTGTCCGTGAGGTCTTCCACCTGCTTGCGGGTGGTGGCGTTGCCTTCCAACAGTTTGGAGTACCTTTCGTACTCACTCTGAAGGTTTTCCAGCTGGCTGAGGTTCGGCTGGCCTTGCTTCTTGATGTCCACCAGCCTGGACGACGATCCGGCGATGCGCTCGCGCAGCTCCATTATCTGAAGGTAGGTCTGAACAGAGTCCAAGGCTCCGAGGAGCTGTCCCGCCGTCACCACCTCGCCTTCCTCCACAGCCATGGACAGGACACGTCCGGCATTCTCGGCGGACACGGTCACCTGAGTGGCGTCAACCTGACCGCATGCGTCATATTCAATGTTCTTTCCACATCCGGCGGCGACCAGGGCCAACGCCGCGAAAACAAGTCCGCTTTTCATATTCATAATCATTGTCATGTTCTTTGTCATTGTACTCCAAGTGTTTGCCGCAGGTCAAGCAAGTCCATGATGTAGGTCACCTTGTGGACATTGTAGCTAAGGCGCGCCTTGAACTCCTCGTCCAGCAGGGAAAGATAGTCGTTGACCGCGATCACACCCTCCTTGTACTGCCTCTCGCCCGTCTCCCTGATGCTGCCGCGGAGGGAGATTATCTCCTCGTCGCGCCTGAGGACATCCTCGTCCTTCTCCACCCGGCTCCGTTTCTGGACAGCCTCCATCGAGGTGTTAAGCATGAAGGACTCGCGTGTCAGCTCAAGCCTGCGAAGATCCGAGTCCGACTTGCGCCGGTCGTTCCTGAGTGTGTAGAGCGCTCCGAAATCCCATTGGAGCCTGACACCGGCCACGAAGTACGGATCGAAACTGCCGGAGAGCATGTTCAGTCCCGGACGGCCGTAGCCTGCCTGCAGGTTGAGGTTCAGACGCGGCCACAAAGAAGTGTTGAGCTGATCCTTCTGCGCCTGCAGCTGCACCGCCTGGGCATCATAGAGGGCAAGCTCCGGACGCTTGATCTCCATCGCCAGGTTGCTTTCCGGCTCCGGCTCGACAAGGGTCAGCCCCGTCATGTCCTGCCCGGTAAGCAGACCCAGCATCCGCAGATAGGCCTTCCGGTCCGTCTCCAGGGCGGCCTGCAGCTGCTCGCAGGTAAGGATGTTCACCCGGATCTGGTCGAGATCCGATGGCCCGGCCATGCCGCCGTCCACCAATGTCTGTACCTCTTTCTGATTGCGGGAGAGGTTGGACACCAGCACGTTGTTCAGCTCTATCTGCTTGTCAAGCAAGATGATGCCAAGGTAGATCGACTGCACCTTCGAACGGATGGAGTACATGTTGACCTCCAATTGCCTACGCTTTACCTCGGCTCCCGCCTTGATCTGACGGCCTTTGGCCGCGGTCGCTCCTCCGTCCCAGATCTGCTGGGTGAGGTCGGCGGTCACTCCGTACTGGTCATGCGGAATGTCAAACTCGAAGCCCGGCATGTCAAAAGGCATCTCGACCACATCGGACTGCCAGGTCGCCTTGGCGGAAATGTTCAGCCGCGGCACCCAGGCAAGCGAGGCGTTCTTAAGATCATAACCCTGACAGGCGTCGATCAGCCCCTTCTCCTTGATCTGAGGATAGTTCTCGTAGGCCATCCTGACACATTGGTCAAGAGTGGTCTGTGAATACGCCTGTACGCAGACCAGCAACGCCAGAGCGAGTGTTTTCCATTTTAACTTCTTCATATTCATAGGATTGTCACATTATCACTTGAACAGGCGGCAGACAATCAGTTCCACAGCTTCCTTTTTGCGCGCCTCCAGGTACTCCGCCCTGCGTGTGCCTTCCACTCCCAGCACATTGCTGACAAGAGGATCAAAGAAGAACGGAGCCGCACACACACTCACGATGTCGCCGATCAGTTCCTCGAACGTGATGTTCCGGATCCTCCCGTTCACGACTTCCGACTCCGTTCTTTTCCTGTGGGTGTCCAAGGCGGAGGACATGTAGCTTCCGATCTTCGACACGCAACTTTCCATCAGGTCAGGGCGCTCCTTCGCGACCTCAAGCAGCAGCGACAGCTGCCCGCTGTGGGCGCTGAAGAAGTCGAAGCAGATCTCCGTCGTCTTCCTGATAAGGTCGGGCTGGAATATGTCCGTCACCATTATCGACTTGAGACTCTGCAGGATCTCCTCCAAATAGGTATCAAAAACCTTTAGGAATATCTGATCCTTCGTCCTGAAATAGTAGTGCAGCATGGCATGGGTGACACCGGCCTGTGCCGCTATCAGCGTCGTGGTGGCGCCTTTGAATCCTTTCTCGGCGAACAGCATCTCCGCCGCCTTCAGGATGTCCTGTTCCTTGTTTTCTTTTTTCGACATTGCCTTTGGATTAACAATATTGTTTAACACGACTGTTAACACAGCAAAGATAGTGTTGTTTCTCAAACAATCAAAGATATTCCTGAAATATTTTCAAAAACGTTGCAATTCTCAAAAAATGGCTATCTTTACCTTATGAATAAGAGAAAGCGCATCATCGCCGTTGCCGCCGTCCTGGCGGCTGTTTCTATGAATATGACCGCTCAGCCGGCCCAAAGAACCATCTGGAACGACGGATGGACGTTCACCAAGGACGGAGAAAGCCGTGTCCTTGACCTGCCTCATGACTGGGGTGTGGACGGGCCGTTCGTGCAGGAGTACCCCGGGGAGACCGGAAAACTGGCCTGGTGGGGCAAGGCGGAATATTCAAAGATTCTTTCCGTGACGGCGAAAGACCTGAGGTCGGGAAAGCGGTTCCTCCTCGATTTCGGCGGAGCGATGTCCTATGCCAAGGTCTTCTGCAACGGGAAGGCCGTCACCGAATGGCCGTACGGGTACGCCTCGTTCCGCGCGGATCTGACTCCGTTCGTCAAGGAGGGGGACAATCTGGTCAAGGTCACGCTGGACAATCCCGGGGAGTCCAGCAGATGGTATCCCGGAGGAGGAATCTACCGGAACGTGTACCTGACGAAAGCCGGCCCCGCCGGCGTGGCGCAGTGGGGGACGTTCGTCTCGACGAAAGGAAATGATGTCAGCATCGGGATCACGCTACGCAACGCCGGGAAGGCTGTGGGAGGAACAGTGCGCACGGAGATCGTCAGGGTCATCAATCCGGGTTCTTCGGTCACCGGGCCGGTCGAGGTGATCGTGGACGGCAAAACGAGGAAAGCCATAGTGACCAAACTGGACGCTGTCACGGACGGCGGCGAGGTCATCCAAAAGTTCAAACTGAAAGACGCGCGTTTCTGGAGTCCAGAGGCACCTGAACTCTACCAAGCCGTCACCACCGTCACCACAAGAGGCGGAGGGAAGGACGTTTACCTGACCACATTCGGGCTCAGAGACCTGGAGTACAAGACCGACGGGCTGTACGTCAACGGGCAGAGGACATTCATCAAGGGAGTCTGCCTGCACCACGACGCCGGGGCGCTCGGAGCCGCCTGGAACGAGACGGCGTGGGTGAGAAGGCTGAACATGCTCAGACAAATGGGCTGCAACGCCATCCGCACATCCCACAATCCTCCGGCGCCGGAACTCCTCGACCTCTGCGACCGGATGGGATTCCTCGTGATGGACGAGCTGACAGACACTTGGACAATCCCGAAGAAAGAGAACGGCTACGCCAGACTGTTCGATGAGTGGGCGGACAAAGACCTGAAGGCCATGATCCACAGGGACCGCAACCATCCGTCAGTCATCATCTGGAGCATCGGCAACGAGACCGGCGAGCAAGGCTATCCGGAGAAATACGGCATCGCCTACCACCTCACGGAAGTGTGTCATAATGAGGATTCCACAAGACTTACAAGCTTCGGCAGCGACAATCCGTGGGCCAGCGGACAGGATTTCCGCAACACGATGGACATCTACGGATTCAACTACAAGCCGCACCTCTACGGCAAGTTCCACGCCGCCAATCCGGGCAAACCGTTCCTCGGAAGCGAGACCGCATCGACCGTCAGCTCAAGAGGTGTGTACATATTCCCGCCAAGCGACAAGGAAGATGGCGCCTTGGACAATTTCCAGGTGTGTTCGTTCGACATGTTCACCGTTCCGTGGGGGCAGCTGCCTGACCAGGAGTGGGCGGAAGAGGACAGGAACCCTTCCTGCCTCGGAGAGTTCGTCTGGACCGGATTCGACTATCTCGGCGAGCCGACACCTTTCAACGCCGACCTCACAATCCTGACAAACTTCCACGACGAGGAGGCCAAGGCCAGGGCGGAGAAGGAACTGAAGGAGAAAGGAGCGATCGCGACTCCTTCCAGAAGCTCGTACTTCGGAATCATCGACCTCGCCGGCTTCCCGAAGGACAGGTACTGGCTCTACAAGTCCCGCTGGTCGTCAGAACCCGTCCTGCACCTGATGCCGCACTGGAACTGGCCGGGACGCGAGGGGAAGATCACTCCGGTGCAGGCCTACACGAACTGCGCCGAGGCGGAACTCTTCGTCAACGGGAAGTCCTACGGCAGAAAGGCCAAGGGAGCCAACGAGTATCGCTTCCTTTGGGACAACGTGGTCTATGAGCCTGGCACCGTGAGGGTTGTCGGCAGGACCGAGGACGGGAAGACCATCGAGAGCGCCGTCGCCACAAGCGGAAGCCCGGCGAAGATCCTGATGGCTCGTGAATATGGCAGCGGACCTTCAACGGAGTTCGGCGGCGACTGCGCTCCGGCACATTCACGGACATATTCATCGGAAGACATTGTCTTCGTGGACGTAAAGGTCGCGGACAGGGACGGGAATATGGTACCGACAGCGTCCGACAGGCTGAGGTTCAGCGTCTCCGGCCCGGGTGAGATCGTGGCCGTGGACGCCGGCGACGCGACCTGCCACACGCCGTTCCGCTCCGATGAGATCAAGGCTTTCGGCGGCCTGGCAAGCGTCATCGTAAGACGCACGGGCACCGGAACCGTCATCCTGAGAGCCGAGAGCGAGGGACTTGAGGCGGGAGAGACAGAATTGTGACTGAACAAACATATTCATTAATATTTATGAGGAAAAATTTCGTACTTGCCTGCGCGGCGCTGCTCCTTTGCGCGCCGGGTTTCGCGCAGACGCAGAAAGCCAACTACGCCCTCGCCGAGAGATTCTCGGCCAAGAGGGTAAATCAGATGGTGTTCTCCACGCAGATCACCCCTAACTGGTTCAGGGACAGCGACAAATTCTGGTACAGTTGGAGGACTCCGCAGGGAACCCGCTACTACATTGTGGATCCGGCCAAGGGCACCAGGACCGAGGTGTTCGACATGGACAGGCTCGCGATGCAGGTGACCGAGTTCGTCCGCTACCCGTTCGAGGCCAAGCATCTTCCTATCAGGGATTTGAGGTTGAAGGATGACAAAGAGTTCACTTTCAGCATCATCTCCGGCCTCAAGAACGACAGGGACACGACCTGTTTCCGCTACGAGATCGCCACCGCCAGGCTTGACACCGTGGCCAAGGAGAAGGACAAGTACCCTCGCTGGGCCTCCGTCGCCCCTAACGGTGAGTTCGGAGTCTTCGCCAAGGGTTCCAACCTTTGGGTGATGGACTCCACAAGCCTTCGCAAGGCGGCCAAGGACGAGAAGGACAGCACCATCGTGGAGCATCGTCTGACCACTGACGGCATCCGCCAGTTCGGCTACGGCTACGGCAACTACTCCGGCGACACCGAGGCCGACTCCACCAAGAGGCACTATCCGGGCGATCTTGTCTGGTCTCCGGATTCGAAACGTTTCGCCACGATGAAGTGGGACGTGAGGAAACTGGACGACCTTTGGGTGATCAATTCCGTCAGCGGCAAACGTCCGGAACTAGAGACCTACAAGTACCAGATGCCAGGGGAGCCGGGACCGAAGGGCTACCTTTACCTGTTCACGATGAACGGCTCGCGCGATGGAGCCTCCTTCAAGGAGATAAAGAGCCAGGCGTTCAAGGATCAGGAGGTGTCACTGCAAGGCGCGAGGAGAACGGCCAAGGACAACTACCTGGACTACTGGAAGAACGAGTGGCTTGGCGACAACACCGGGTTCTACATGGTGCGCCAGAGCCGTGACCTCAAGAGGCTTGATCTCTGCCGGGTGGACGTTGACTCCGACTCCACCAAGACCATCATCTCCGAAAGGGAAAGGACCTACGTGGAGTACCGCGCTCCGTTCCTGATCGGTGGCGGAAAGCAGATCCTCCACTGGTCCGAGCGCAACGGATGGGCGAACATCTACCTCTACAACAGCGACGGCACGCTGGTCAGGAATCTGACCGAAGGGGCGTTCCACGTAGAGGACATCCTCGGGGTGAACGAGAAGGAGGGCTACATCCTGCTGAGCGCATGCGGAGTCAACAAGGACGAGAATCCTTACCAGATGCATACGTTCAGGGTTCCGCTCACGGGCGGCGCTCTCCAGCAGCTGGACATGAACGACATGGACGTTCTCTCGACGGCGAGCGACGACGCCAAGTTCTTTGTGGCCAACTATTCGAGAGTGGACTGGACACCTGCCGTGGCCCTGTTCTCGGCGACGGGCAAGCGGATCGCCGATCTGGAGACCGCCGACCTCAGCCTGCTGTTCGAGGCCGGCTACAAGTTCCCGGAAAGATTCAAGGTGAAGGCCGCCGACGGCGTCACCGACCTCTACGGAGCGATGTACAAGCCTTACGACTTCGACTCCACGAAGGTCTATCCGATCTGCGACTATGTTTATCCGGGCCCTCAGGTGGAGGCGAACAACATCTCCTGGAGCAGGGGCTTCACCCGCACCGACAGGCTCGCCCAGATCGGAATGATCGTGATCACGGTCGGCAACCGCGGCGGACACCCGAACCGCTCGAAGTGGTACCACAACTACGGCTACGGCAACCTGCGCGACTATGGTCTTGAGGATCAGAAATATGCCATCCAGCAGCTCGGTGCGAGACATCCGTTCATCGATCTTGACAGGGTAGGCATCCACGGCCATTCGGGCGGCGGATTCATGAGCACGGCGGCCATTCTGAAATATCCTGATTTCTTCAAGGCGGCTGTCTCCTGCGCCGGCAACCACGACAACAGCATCTACAACCGCTGGTGGAGCGAGCAGCATCACGGTGTCCTGGAGAAGATCGACAAGGGCGACACGACCTTCGTCTACAGCATCCAGACCAATCCGGAGATTGCCTCCAACCTGAAAGGCCATCTGATGCTGGTGCACGGCGACATCGACAACAACGTCCACCCGGCCAACACCATCCGTGTGGTCAACGCCCTGATCCGCGCCAACAAGCGTTTCGACATGCTCATCCTCCCAGGCCAGCGCCACGGCTTCGGCGACATGAATGAATATTTCTTCTGGCGCATGGCCGACTACTACGCCGAGTGGCTGATCGGCGACTCCGAGCGCTGGAAGCCGGACATCACGCAGATGAACAACGACTAGGCCCGTCACCCAACCACCTCGACAGGCTCAGCGACCGGAATCCCTCTGGTCACTGAGCCTGTTCAATTTACAGCATTTATAGCCCCGTCACCTCCGGGAACAATAATGCCCAAAACTGTCGCCACAGAGTGCACATCGGCACCCTTGGGGAACAATAACGCCTAAAACTGTCGCCACAGAGTGCAACTCGGCACCCTTGGGGAACAATAACGCCTAAAACTGTCGCCGGTGTTATTCTGAGCCGAGATGGCGGAGGAGCCTGGAGCGGAGGGAGCCTTTGCCGTAGCCGGTCCAGATGTCGATGACCTTGGCTTCCGGGGAGATCAGAACGAAATGCGGGATGCCGTTTGCCTGATAGGAGGCGGAAAGTCCCGCGCCCATAGGCTTGAATTCATTCCACTCGACGCAATCTGACTTTTCCTCCTTCAAGACTTTCTTCAAGACTTTTTTCCAGGTTTTCTCACCATCCACACTCAGTCGGACAAACGCCAGCCTGTCAGCGAACTCCCTTGCAAGCTCATTGCCCTCCGGAATGGATTCCATACACGGCCCGCAGCCCAAACTCCAGAAATCCAGAAGGATGTACTTGCCGGAGAACTCGGACAGATGATGCACATTGCCGTCCGTGTCATAAAGGTCGCCGTCCACGAGACCGTCACCTACCCCGACAACCTTCCTCGGACTCAAGGTCGCGGAGATCACCTCTCCCTGCCTTGTCTTCAGATCATCCGGAGTAAGTCTGGAATAAAGCTCGTAGACCAGAGCCGAATCTGCCTCGCCGTAGCCGCCACTTAGCATCATGGCATGCAAAGCCAGCTCATCAAGCCATTTCGTCGTGACAGGAGCCGTCCTCATATATTCAAGAACCTTATGGTTGGCGATGCTGTCCAGCGGCTTGCAAAGCCTTCTGAGCGAATCCACTTTCCTCCATGCGGCCCGTCTTTCCTCACCGCTGAGGCTCCTGAGTTCCCTTAACATGTCAGCCTCTTCAACGGCGTAGACCTGAGACTCCCTCTTTTCCGGAAACTGGACTGCCAGAAAATCATTCTCGGCCTTCTGCTCCGGAAGACGACTCTTTACCCTCCATGTCAGCAGCAGGTTGTCTTCACCCGTGACCGTGACCTTCACGCCCGGCTTCACCCAGACCGGAAGTATATTATTAGGGAAGCCCTTGCCGAACGAGCACAGCCCGAACTGAACCGCT
>ERZ780106.73-NODE-73-length-41919-cov-5.928387_pt1 | contig 41919 bp, 45 predicted proteins | sample MGYA00511572_ERZ780106 | MGnify/ENA primary metagenome ERZ780106 (study PRJEB29588, sample SAMEA2161876) | human gut metagenome | biome: human gut; feature: human-associated habitat; material: faeces | place: Denmark | collected 2008/2010 ...
TTAAATTCTAAAATTCCAGTAGAACCAATTTTAAAAACAACTTCATTACTTTCATTTTTATTTAAAGGTAATGCTACATATACAATTTGGTCTGCTAAAGTTTGTATTCTAAAATGTTTAATATTATAATTTTCTAAATCCGTAAAAATGATATCACCTGCTTTAAAAGGTCCTTGAACCTGGATGAAACCATTATTATTTCTGTGTAACATTTTTTATACCTCCTTAATATTTATAATTCATAATAAAAGAGGTTTTTGTATTTTGTTGATTAAAAACAAAACCTATAAAACTAATATTGTAATCATCATAAATTTTATAATAATTACTAGGACCAATTTTAATATCTTCATTATTTAAAACAAAAAAGATATTTTCATCTCCTTCAATAGTAAGCTCTCTAATTGAAGTCATTGTACTATCTCCAAGTACACTTCCTATTAAATTATTTACTATTCTTATCTCTAAATTACCAATAGATAAAACATGAGAAACATAATTATTAGATGTTTCAACTTGAAAAATAACTTGATTACATGCTTTTTCTGGAGAAAAGATAATTTCATATTTTTTCACATTGTTAGTTTTATCTTGAATCCCACTTTCTAAACTTAATTTTCTAAAGATAATATCATCATCAGCTAATTCTCCTTCAGAATTATAACTTAATAATATATTTTTATCTGTATCAGATGGTACTAATTCAAAATAAAGATAATAACATTTACCAACTTCAAATTGTTTATCATTTTCTAATTGAATAATTGTATAATATCCATTACTGCCCCTTGTGGTATTAATAATTTTATAATCTTCTAAAGCAATAGGTTTAGAATAATAATTATCTATATCTACTAAAGTATCATTATTAGTACCTTGATATAAATGTTGTCCTATTTTATATGTTTTAGCCACTCCTTTTACTCCTTTCTAAATAGTATCCAATGCTCTAGTGCAAGATATAGACATTGTGCCTTCCGCTTCTAGAGGGATTGAATAAGATTCTATTATATAATCTCCATATATTTCACTTTTTTTATCTAAAACAGATATACGAATATTTGGCTCAAGATAATAAATTGGAATACTGTCTATTTCAATACTCTCATTTAAACTTACGCATTGATATAATAAATCTCTAGCTGCATAAAAAGCACTATTCCAAATAGCACTTGTTTTAGATAAATTTTTATAAATAGATGAAGGAACCAATATATATCTTTGTCCAGTTAATAAATAATCATCAATTTCTTTTTGAGTATCTTCTCCCACTGTATAATCTTCATTACATTCAATTAAAACGTAATCAGGAATATCAGGTTCAAAAATACAATTAACCTTGCTATCAGAATATGATTTAGTTCTTCTTCCAATATTATTTACACTATATTTAGCGACTTCTGTATTGCTATCTATAATATCTAAATAATATTTAACATTATACATATTAACGTTTGTTTTTGCTACATATTTATTATTTTCTATAGAATAAAATGCAGGCCATGCCTCTTCTAGTTCTATAAAATAATTATTAGTATCTCCGCCAGAACGGGTACCTTCAATCCCGCTTAAATATAAATCATCTCTCCAATTAGGCGGTGTTATAGTATCTACTATTGTAGCATCTTTTAATATAACATAATCTTTAATTTTAGGATTCCATTGATAAAATTTATTAGCTGAAATATCTCTATAAACTAATTCATTCGCTCCTATTTTAGGAAAATTATCATAATTAGAATAATCGATACTAACCAATAATCTATTATTTGTTTTATCATAAACAAAATTATTATATTTATGGTCACTCCAATTTGCGGGAATTGTATCAATAGCTAAATGATAACGTATAGAAGTTCCATCTGTGCCTTTTTCTTTTCCCCAAACTATAAAATCATTCTTTATATTTTCCCATTTCGGAGAATTAGAATAAGAAATAAATAAATCTGGATTATTAAATACATATGTAGCATTGCTTTTACCTATTTCAGATAAATAAGCATCTTTTTCTAAATTTAATAATTTATTTAAGTCTCCCGTTGCTTTTGAAGTGTTTAAATAATTTTGAATCTCTCTAAATACAAAGTTTCCATCTATATCATAAAAATATTCAAAATTACCAAGTGTATCTTTTATTTTGTCTAAAATTGAAGTGATAGAATCTCCTGCATTTGCTTTTAATCCATTTTCATCATCTTCTGCAGGATACACTAAATCTTCATAAAAACCACCAATATAATCTCCTTCAGAAAAATATAAATTACCTAAACCATTAGTGGAGAAACTATATCCTGCAACTGGTGGTGTTGGTGCATCTTCTATTTTTTCAACAGTATCGCCTAAATAATAAATACCATTGTGGCTATCGTTTTGAGCAAAATAAATTCCTTGTTTTTTCTCTTGTGCTGTACTATTATTATCTTTATCCGCTATTGGAATATTAGCTGCCGCTTTTTTTTCTTTCCACATCATTCCCATAATTGCAGTTTTAGGAACTCCATCAATAATAATTTTACTTAATTGCTCTCCGCCCCAATGATTTACTAATTCAGTAATTAATTGATATATTGTTATTTGCTCTGTTACAATTGCTCCAGTAGCTTTATCAAGAGTATCAAAAGTATCTAAATATACAGATGCGGGGAATGTGCCTCCACAATCGCCATTTAATAAACACATTTTATCCTGTAAATTCATTGATATTGTTAAACCAGCTTCACTATTAGAAAAAGAAGGAGACTGCATTACATAAATACCTTGCGGAAACCATATATAATCATAATCAGAATATTGCGGATATTCTTTCTTTAAAGTATTTTTAATACCTATTTGTAAAGAAACCTTTCTATTGATAACAAATAATTGCTTTAAATCCATGCTATCATAGTCTACAGTATCCGCAATAAACTCTAAACTAGCTGTTCTTCTCACGGTAGAGCTACCATCAATACTAATGCTACCGGAAGTAACCCTACCAGTTACTTCCGCAATAGCTCTTTCTTCTTTTGTCAAAACTATAATTTTTATAATCTTTGTTTTTATTTTTTCTAAATCCAATTGATGTAAAAACAAAGAATCAGATAAGTAAGAAAAATTATTTATCATTTTTTGCATACTCTCCTTTCTCTGTTTCATAAGTATAATTAATATAAGCATTAACAGGTACTTTTGCAATTTGACTTTCTTTATCATAAGGGTAAAATTTATCATTCAAATATATATAATTTTCATATTCCATATCTGTTGTCATAATAAAATCTTGATAGTCTGTTTCTTTTTCAAGACCTTTTTTATCTAATAATGCTAAATTTTCTTTAGAAATACTATTTTTTATATCTTCTATGCTATCAAAATTACTTCCTATTAAATATTTAGTTGAAATTCTATAAATACCATATTCAACAGGTTGAGATATTTCTGATAAAAAGTTATAAATATTTTCATCTTCATGGACTTTATTACTTGAAAGATATAATCCTCCAAAATAAGCATCTAAAATAACATATTGGTCATCATAAAAATCAAGTTTATTATTATTCCAAACAATGTGCTTATAATAATTATTGTTGTCTGCGGAGTCTTTAACATATAAAACTGTACCAGCTTCCGCCTCTATTCCTAATCTATCAATAGATAATAACTTAATATAAAATTTTTTTGAACTAACTTGGTATTTATTTCTTAAAATAGGTAATATATGTTCGTTATATCTAAATGTTCTTCTTTCTTGTCCTATACCTTTATAAGCAAAAATATTATTAATAATTTGATTATTATTAATATTCTTCTCCATTGTAACAATATAATCAATTACAACTTTTGGTGCTTTATTATATAATTGATTAATTTTAGGAAAATATAATGAAGTAACTGGAGTATTAAAATCTGCTATTTCATAATAAGGAATATCTTTTGATACAAAAATATCTTTATTATTAATGTTAATAATATATCCTTTACCTACTTCTTTTGCATTAGCAAAATCTGTGCTTATAGAAGATAATTGTCCATTTTCTGAAGTATAAATAGTTTGAGCATCTGTTTCATTTACAAATCTAATTTTTAGCCAATTAAAATTTTTAAAAGTATTAATTGTATTTGATGCTCCTTCATAAGCATGTTTATTATTTACTTCTTCTATTATTTCAGTTGTTCCTGTAAAAGTTCCCATAATTTGTCCTACAAAATCTTCTGTAATAATATTTTGTGTAGTGTCTCCTATGTATTGTATTCCATATTTATCAATATTAGCAAGAGAATAATCAGAAACTTCTGTTACAGTAGCGGATAGATTATATACTAATCTACCTAATTGTTCTTCTGGAGTAATAGAAATTTCAGTAAATTTAACTAACATATTTCCTTCAGGAGTTGAACGGAATAATTTTATATTATCTTCATGTAAAAAATCTAATACTTTTTCTCTAAAATCTCTTTCATAAATATAATTATTTTGAGAAGTTATATGTTTAATATTATTAAAATTATCATACTCTTTTACTATATCAGAAGAAAAATACATATTATCTTTTGTTGTAAATAAATTTTCATTTGTAAAAGTATTATGACCCTCTTTATCTATAGTTACTAGTTCATATTCATCACTAAAAAAAGATATTAAACTATTTAAAGTAAAACTTTTATAATTTACAACTCCATTCTTTGTAATGAAAGGATACTTTGAACCAAGAGTAGAGGTAACTGATTCCATTACATTTCTTGTAAGAGAATCAATAGAAGAATTATATTTTAAACATAATATCTTCCCATCTCTAACTATATAAATATCATCTAAATAATTAATTGCGGAAATAGGGTTATCATTTTCATCTAACTCTTTTAATAAAACTCCCCTTCTACCTAAATTATCAAATCTTTGAACTCCATATCTATAAAAAACTCCGCTTTTCGTTGTATAATCATACCAAGTATAATCTAAAGGAACTCCATCTGATATATATACTCTATGTACATCTTCCCATACTGTATAATTACTTTCACTAGAAGTTCTTCTAAAATTTATAACGCCAATAAATCCCGATATATTATCTTCTTTATGTTTTACATTAATTTTTATACGTCCTAAATCATCCTGAGCTTCCGTTGAAAGAATTGCGTTAAGCGGGTTCCCGCCGCTTGTAATTATCTTTATATAAAAATCTTTTGACTCTTTATATTTAGTTATAGTAGTATAATCAAACCTAATTCTATAATTCATATCTTCACTAAATTGATAATTAAATGTATATTTAAAAACATTAGGAGTATATTCATTAGCATAAAGAATACCAGAATCACTGATTAAAGTTTCTTCTTTATCATCAATATAAACTCTTATACGGTAAGACTCTAATTTCTCTTGTTCTTGACTATCTCTAAAAAGCAATTGACCATTTAAGTCAGTTAAATTTGAAACATAAAAAGTGCTTGATAAAGCACCAGTTAAAGATTCTTGATTTAATTCTGATATATAAATACTAGGTTGTGAAATAGGTCTTAATAAACAAACGGTTGACCATTCCGAAAAATTATTTATTTGTTCATTAAACCAATCAATAGTTCCAATATTTTTTGCATTTGTCGCTTCGCCTTTTTTAGTGAAACGAATTTGAGCTTTCATATATTGATTTATTGTAAATTTTTTTTCATCTTTATTGTCAAGACTAATAAAGTCTTCTTCAGTTAATGTGATATAATATTTATTATTCCCACTAACAGTTTCATCAATCCCAAATTTATCTTTATCTTTGCTAGTAAATACTTTTATGCCATTAGTTGCTTTTAATAAAGATTGATTAGTATATTGATTTCTAACTGTAACTTGAATACAATCTGAAATTTGTTCATAACTATTATAGGCAGAAATGCCAAAATATATTCTAATAGTTGCTCTTTGTTTCTCTTCATTAAATTTATCATTTATAATAGGGAAAGCAGGCATATAAGTATCTACTATTGGCGGATAAATATCTATTTTAAAAGCCATATTATTTTCTCCTTTTTCTCTTTTATTTTTATTATTCCGTTGGAGGGGTATTAGGCAATGCTCTTAAATCCTGCATTAATTTACCAATATAAGAATTACCCTGTTCATCTCGATAATTTTTATATCTTCTTTCTATTCCTTCCAAACTGTAATCATCAATCCATTTTTTTTCATAGCAAAAATAATGATGTTTTTCTGTTATCCACGTTTTTATATCATTTTTATCTGAATCAATTAACAAATCTACTTTATTAGCAATAATTGTTAAATACTCACAAATATGTTTTTGCTCTGCTGCTAAATCTTCTATTTTTTTATCTTCTTTTCTAATTTTTGTATATATATTTTCTCTTTCTTTATCTTCATTAAAACCTTTCTTAAAAAGTTGTCTTAATTTTGTCACAGCCCACTCTATAAAAGTAACAACTTCTTTAATGGCAATAGCTAACATAACAACAAACATAAGTATTTCTGCTATAGAATATGTTGTTAATAATTCTAACATAATATCCTCCTTCGATTTTTCGCTACTTTATATAAAACTCTATTAGTTAAAATAAAACAATTTAGTCCAAGCAATAAAAAAACAGGGATAGTCTTAAACTATCCCTATTATGTTTATTATTTTTGCTTACCAATGATTCCTTCAATAGTAGTGATAACAAACTTTTCTATATCACCATAGTTATTTTGAATTGCGGAAGTTACTTTATCATTCATTAGATTTAAGGCTTGATTTTTAGCTTTTTCTAATGCTTTCTTTTGAGCCTCTAAAGTAAAGTCGCCATTCTTTTTTAAATCATCAACATATGTCTGTTGAACTGAATTAACTGCTGTAGCAATAATATCTGTTGCTTTCTTTAATTGCTCATTATTAACTTTTTCATCTACATATTTTTTTGCAAAATATGTTAATACTGAAATAGCAACAGGTATAACAATAGATATAATTGTTTGTAAAATCATTAAAAATACTTCCATATTTACCTCCTTTAATCAAGAAAACAATTAGATTCTGTAGAACCTAAAATAAATTTAGTTTCATTTATATCTCCATTTGTGATTAAAACATAAACACCAACACCGGGTTTATATTTTTTATCTGTATTACTATAAGCAACAATAGAAGAATCTTGATAGGCAACTTTATATTGATTACCTTCAATGTTTTCTTCTATTATCCCATATATAGTTGTATTAAAATTACTTGTTTCTAATCTTCTATTAATTAAAATATCAATAGCATTTAGAATTGCATTATTAATTTCTTTTTCTCTCTTCATAACATATTCTCCTTTTTTTCTCTATGATTAAAATAAAAATTAATATAATAATATTAATTTATTTTAACCAGCGGAGGCGGGGTTGCCGCCATCCGCTATCTTCTTTTAGTAGAATATGCTTTTTGAGTTGCCATATTTTCTAATGAATTAAATGCTTTTTCAATTTCTTGTGCGTTTGATACGCCAGGAAAGTCCGCATTTATAGTAACATTTTGGTCTATAGTTACTTCATCATTTGAAATGCCTTGTTTCATAGATAATTGATTTTGAAGAGTAAAATCTTTTTTGATACTTTGCATATTACTATATAAAGTATCTATAATTTGTTGAGCAATTAAAGAAGATAAATCTAAACTTTGAGTATTTATTTCTCTAACACTATCAACAATTTTTAACATATTTGCAGTATCTTCTTTATTAAGAACTAATTCTTTTTCATGTAACATAGCAATTTTGCCATCTGAAGAACTCCAATTTCCAGTATAACCACCAGTGTCATATCCCTCAAACCATTTTTCTATATCTGAATATGATAACCAACGTGTCATGTTATTATAAGGATTTACAATTTTTGCTATTTGAGGCTTATTTTTAGGTTGAGCAATTTGCATAACTACCCAATCTACTTCAGAAGTTCTTAAATATGTCCCAGTAGGATTACCTTTTTTGTCATATTCAGGAACACCCGCAGGATTAGGTCCTTCGCCTTTACCTTGAATATAATCACCAGCATCAACACGACCATTTTTTTGTTTTGATAATGATTTTTGAGATGCATCAATTGCAGCCTTATATTCAGAAGCTGAAGCTTTCTTTCCATTAACTGATAAAGTGTAACTATTCTTATAATGAGTTGTAACTGTAACTTTTTTACCTTTTAACTTGTTAATAGCAGTTTGTAAGTTTCCAACTTTTCCAGTTGCGTTATGCAATGAAGTACCTAACGCATCAATAGGAGCTTTAACTTCATTTAAACTTTCTTTTAATTTTTTGATTTTATCATTATTATTAATTGTTTTTCTATAAGCATCATATTTTTCTACCGCTTTATCCCACTCACTCTTAATTCCTTCTACTTTTTTCTGATGAGTAGTTAATATAGTATTCATTGCAGGTATTTGAACACCAATTTCTGTTGTCAAATTACCAAAGCCATCTTTATAATTTGACATTGCAGTATTACAATTTTTCCAAACATTTTTTATTACAGCTTCCATCTCTCTAGAATTTTTATTAATTCCTGAATAATAATTAGTAAATGCAGTACCTAATTTTGGTAAGCTATCTTTTATCCAACGTTGTTTTTCATCATCAGATAATTTTTGCCAAATTTTATCAGTTTTTTTAGTTTGGTTCATTGCAATTGTATATGCAGCTTCTGCATAATCATTCTGAGATTGTAAAAGGTCATCATAAGCTGCATCATATTCCATTTTCCATTCTGTATAATAATCACCAACATGTGTTTGCATCCATGATTCTATTTGTTCTTGAGTTAAACTATCTACATTTTCAAGACCTTCTGATTCCGCTTTAGCTTTTAAGTCACTACTTAATTGTTTAATTAAACTCATAGATTTCTCTATAGCAGATTGATTTTGGTCTTTAGTTAATTTATATACATCACTATTAGCGTCATTTAATTCTTTTTGTGCTTTTAAAACATCATTTGAATTTGATGCATATTGATAAGTATAATTACCTTGAGAATTTCTTCTTAATCTTAAAGATGTTTTTTTATCTTGAGCCTCTTGTAAAGCAATTTGTTTCTTTAAAACATTATATTTTGCTTTAGCTAATTTAAAATCATATTCACTTAAATATGCTTGATTTTTTAATTGCTTTTCTTGTTCATCTCTAAATTGTGCTAATTTTTCTTTTATTGCATCAGAAGATGCTTCATCAATATCCATATCAATAGATAAAGTAAAATCTTTTAAATTAAGGTCTTTTTCAATATTGTCATACCAATTATTAATATAATCTTTATCTAAAGACCAAAGTTTATCCATCCAATCAAAACCTTTTCCATCAGTCATTTCATTTTCAAAATCTTGAAAAGCTGCTTCAATAGAGTATTTAAAAGCGTCTTGATATGCTTTTAATGAATTTAATGAGGCCTGTTGAGCATTGCTTTGTGCTGTTTCAGAATTTTTAATTGCCTCATCTCTTAAACCTTCTAATTCTTCAATGCTATTTTTAGTTGTCTGTAATTCTTGTTTTGCTTGTTTTTTAGCCTTTTTAGTTTTAGCATTTCTAACTTTTTCTTCTTGTTTTGCTCTAATTTTTTCTTCTTCATCAATTTGCTTTTGATAATCGTTTCTAATTTGGTCCCATTTATCTCTTTCTCCATAATAGTATTTAGTTGATTCTGCATACTCATTCCCTAATTGAGTTGATAACTGGGCCTGCTCAGTTTTATTGCTACTATGTATTAAATTTAATAAATCTGCATAATATTTGGTTTCTTCTGTGATATTCTTTAATTTATTTTGTACATCATTAAAATCTTCTTTTAATGAAGACATCCACTCTTTCATAGTGCTATAATATTCTTTAATAGCCTCTTGTATAGATTTTGCTGATTCCATTGCTTTTTGTGTATAATTTTTATATGCATCCATAGCTGCTTGAGAATCAGTTCCATACGTTTTATCCGTTCCGCCTTTAAGAATTTTATTATAAGCCTTTTGAGCCTTTTGAGCTTCATTAATATAAGTCTGAACTTCACCTGATTTACTATAACTCATTCCTTTAGCAATATTAGTTTGTAATTTTGTAAAGTAATCTGAATCAGATGCCATTGCTTCCCTAAATTCTTGAAGATTTCTAATTGCTTCTCCAGTGTCTACCTTAACAGTAACTTCAGCTTCAATGGCTTTAACATTGTTTTCTACTTTTTGATAAATTAGTTCTTGCTGCTTAGCTAAATTATCTCCGGCTTCCTGTAATGCTTCATTATATTTACCATAAGCGTCTTCATAATCTTCAAAATCTTGTTTAGCTTTTTCATAAGTCGTTTCCTTGCCTGCGGCAGCTGCCTTATTAACTTTAGCCTTTAATTTTTCCCATACTTGCTGATGATTTGATACCGTTCCATCTTCTCCGAAGCTGGCACCATAATGAACTAATTTACTACCTTGTCTATTAATATCTTTTTGAATTAATTTATCTTTTTGTTTATATAATTTTAACTGAGAATCAAGTATTTTATTTTCTTCTTTAATACCTTGTATTTTAGTTAAACCATATGTATGTTCTACTAAAGTATTTATTCTATCATAATATTTTTCTTGAATTTCTAATTGATTATTAATATTTTCTAATAAATCAAATTCATCTGTTAATTTATCTAAATCTTTATCATCATCTTTGTCTTTTGGAGAATATCCTTTACCTTTTGCTGCATTATTTAATCCATATTCAGCTCCCGCTTTTTGAGCAGTTAAAGAAACAATATCTGCATTTCCTGAATTAATTGCAGCATCTATGGCTTTAATATTCTTTTCAAAAGTTGCAGCTAATTGTTGTGATTGCTCTGTATTATCTAAATATTTTGCAACTTTATCTTTATTAATTTTTTTGCCTGACTGAGTTGTTGTAGGTTCTGTCCCTGAATAACCCTCTGTATCTTTTAAACCAGTTTTAATACTAGAGGTATCACCTTTTAATGCAGCTTGCCAATTTTGAGCAATAGTATCAGCCATGTTTGCACTAACACGAACTTTTGCCTCTGCTAAATTCTTATAATTTTCATAAGATTGTTTATTGACATCATTTTCAGAAGTTGTTACCGATAACGCATTTTCTATTTCTGTATCTGTTGCTTCTTTATCAAGACTAGAATTATATTCTTCAATAGTTTCTTTTAATTTGCTCTTTGCTTTTTCTCTTGACTCTTCTGAGACATTTGCTTCATTTACAATAGCAAGCATTTTTGCATAGTAATCTCTTTTATTTTTTAATTTTATTTGATTAGCTTGAATGTCAGCAATAGCTTCATCAATTGTAGCATTAGCTTGTTCTTTTGCGGCAGCCATTGCAGAAGCAGTAGCTTCTTTATTCAACTTAATCGTTCCATCTTTTAAATAAGTAACCTTATCTAAAATTCCCGGAAAAGCCTCGCCTAATCCTTTTATATCTTCTTGAGCTACTATAAATTTTTCGCCAATTTTAGATGCTTGGTCTGTTATATTTGATAATGTTTTAGATGCAGTCTCAAATTCATCATCCATTTGAGATTTTATCTCAACAATAACATTATAATCTTGCTCAGTAATTTCATTCATCTGGTCATAAAAATCATCTGAATCTAAATCAACTTTAACGTCATCTAATAAATTACTTACATCTCTTTCCATGCTAGATAATTTAATTTCGTCCATTTTATCTTGAACATTTTCAAGAGATTCAAGCCATTCTTGAGTGCCTGTTAATTGAGTATTCATAATAGTATCAACATCTGCAGCAATATCTGGGTATAAAGCTCTAAGTTGATCGGCACTATCATATAAGGCTTTATAATCATCATTATCTCCAATATTTGCAGAAGTTATATCACCTGATAAAACACCAGATGCTAAAGATGATGAATTATCTGCAAGTTGTTTAGCACTTTCAATAAAGTTATGTTGAAATTCAGTAATATTATTTTCAACTTCATTAAGAATTGCTTTAGTCATTTCATCAACAGTATCATTTCCATGTTCATTAATAAATTCTTGACTTCCCCAAATACTGTCTATATTATCAATACCAACTTTACCTAAGCCAGTTTTAGATAATTTTTCAATAACTTCTTGTTTATTATTTTCATAATCTTCTTTATTGAAGAATTTAGCATCTGTATCAAAATTAACTTTTGCAGCACTATCATATACATCTTGTATTGCACGAATTTCATCTTCATCAAAATGGGTACGTTCATAATTATTAGCTGATATTTTATTTTTTAATTCTGTTGGTAATTTACTAACATCTATTTGATTTTTATAACCCATAGCTTCTTGGAAAGAATTTAAATCAAAAGCTTGACCTGTCTTTCTATCAACAAATTGAGATTTTTTTGAATCATAATCATAGCCATAATTACTCATACTCTCTTTAAGGTCATCTAATTCTCCATTATCACTTCCATACATGTCAGGCATATAATCAAATAAAAGCAATGGATTTATTTTACCTGATTCATCAAAGAGAGATAATTTTTTGGTAAAAGCTCCGCCCCCTGCTTTTACTGTTAAATTTTTATAACTTTGTTTACTACCTTTTGATTTAGATGCAATATCCTTTATATTATCAACTCCATAAGCGGAAGTTAATGCGTTATCAAACATTACTCCTCGGCCCATTTTTGCTTGATATTTTTCTTCATAAGCAATATTTTGAGTATTTCCAGATGCAGATAAATTTTCTTTATATAATGCTTCTGCAGCTTCTTTTGCTGAGGCTCCTTTATTGGCTTCTTGATAGTTTTTGATTGATTTTTGAATATTTTTATCTTCACTATTTTGAATTTGAGAAATAGCGTTTTTTCTCTGTTTTTCATAATCAGAATCAGAAGTAGCCTCAGGCATCTCTCCAATAATTAATTTAGTTTGAGCATTTACTAATGCCTCTAATTGGTTAGTATATTCGCCTATTTTTTCGCCTATCTTTGCAAACATTCCAATAGCGTCTTTATATTCATCCGAATCAGTTCTTCCATTTTCTTGAGCGTTATGAATAGATTGATTTAATTGATAATAATATTTTAATATATCATCTATATTATTTAAGTCAGAAAAGTTTACGTCTACACTACCTAATTTGATTTGTTTATCAAAATCATCTTCATCTTGAATTTCAGTTACTGTATTTTCTGCGGCAGCATCTATACCTGTTTGTAAAGTAGGTAAAGATTCTTTTATTTTTTTAGTTCTTAATTTTTCTACTTCTTCATTGAATAAAGCATAATTATCAACTAAGCCTAATAAATATTCTCCTTCAGTTCCAAAGCTTTTTGCTAATTCACGAGATTTCTCTCTTAAACTATCAACACCTTCTCCAGTCTTTTTATAAGTATTATAAGCCTCTTCATATGATGTATTTAATTCATTGATTTTGTCTATTTCTTCTTGTTTTGTATTTGCTAATTCAATGCTTGCTTCATTATTTTCTTTAATCTTTTCTTTTGCTTCTTCATTTGATTTATTAACTATAGCAAGAATAGCTATTAAACCTGCTAAAGCAGCTACAAAAATAACAACTGGATTAGACCACATTGAGGCATTTAATGCCTCTTGTGCTACTGCAGCCTTTTCTGTTGCTACTGTTTCGCCTTCTGTTGCTACCGCACTTGCAATAGTTGCAACTATTTTTTTATTTTTAATGCCTATACTTGCTATATCTATATCATTAACAGCCTTAAGAGCAGAATATATCATAGGAAGAACAAATCCTAATTGAGTTATAATTTGTAATGCTTTCTCTGGACCTGATATATCTTTATTGTAAATAGTATCTAATATACTATTAACACTTCCTAATGTCATTGCTAAACTAGATACTGCACTTATTGTACCTTGAATATTATCAGCTTTAGTTTGATTTTTTAATTTATTCCCAGTTGATTGATTAAAACTATTTTGCTCTATATTTACTTCTGTTTCTTTATTCTTTCTCTTTGTTAATGTTTCAATATATTTTTCTAAAGCACTTTGTTGCTCCTGCTTTAGTTTTAACATTTGTTTTTCAGTAAAAATAGTATTTTTAGAAAAACCTGCCTCTTTTCGTAAAATAGCTAAATTTACTGTTTCTTTTGATACTTTTCCTTTTTGTACATCTACTAATCTTTGAGCTGCATCAACCTGTTTTTGCATTTCTTTAGTAACATCTTGAATTACCATTAATAAATTTTCTTCTGTTGAGTTCTCTGCCTCTTGAATTTTAGTGAACATTAATGAAGTATCTGTTAATTGTCCTTCTTTTTCATTACCATGAAATGCATTTCCATTATTAGTAAATAAAGCTTTTGCTTTTTCTCTTGCAATAGGTAATTCAGCTTCTAATATAGTTTTTTCTTTTTCTAAATTTCCTATACGTTCTTGCTGAGCAGTTAAAGCATTATATTCTTCTTCTGTTAATGATTTTCGAATTTTATCTATCTTTTGAGCTACTTCGGCTTCAGCTTCATATTTTTTTATATTGCCTGCTTGTTCATTTGTTAATTTTGTTCTTTCTTTATTACCTTCTTCATTAACTTGAGTTCCATAATAAGAATTATTACGTCCATCTAATTTTATATTAGATACATTTTTAAGATTTTGTCCTTCTTTATAGGCATCTGCTTTACTTGCAACAATTGCTGCATTTTCATTCTTTATATCTTTATTTTCAAAATGTTTTAATAATCCTTTACTTATCTGATTTTTAAATAGATTAGCTATAATAGTCATATAACCAATCATAGATTCAAAGCCGCCACCCATTCCATTTGTGAACTGAGTAACAACAGTCATTAGCTCTGTTAATCCATCAACTAAATTATTAACTTCTTGACCATCACCAATTAAAGCACTATAAAAAGCTTCAGTTTGAGTTGAAAGTTGTTGCTGTTTAGCAACCATACTTTTCATATAAGTATCTTGTTGAACTTGTAATGTGCCTATAGAATCTTTAGAAACATCTAATTCTTTATTATATTGATTCCAGTTTTCAAAAAGAGCAAATAAATTATTGTATTGTCTCTTACCAGCCATAGCAATTGCGGCAGCTTGTTTCTGTTCTCTAGACCATCCTTGCCATTTTTGACCAACCTCTTCAATTACGTCTCCCATATCACGCATTGAGCCAGTTTCATCTAAGATATTAACACCCATAGTTTTCATTTGAGAAGTAATATCCCCAAGAGATACTCCAAATTCATCTGTACCATCTGCCTCTAAATCACCCATACGAGCATAAATTGTCTTTAAAGCAGTACCTACTGTTTCAGGTGCTTGTCTAGTAGTAGAAATAATCGTTGAAATTTGCGCAGCTAAGCTATCAACATTTACACCCATTGCATCAGCTGAAGATGCTACTTTAGACATAGCTGTTGATAATTCTTCCAAGTCAGATGCGGAAGTCGCAGCTACCGCTGCCAATTTGTCTACATATTTTTCAGTATCCTGCGCTTGCACCTTATAACCATTCCATACAGCAGTTAATTCTTCTGATACAGCAGAAGTTGACTGTCCTGTAACATTAGCAGTTTTTAAAGTCGTGTCAGTTCTAGCTTTTGCTTCAGTATCATTTAAACCCTGTTGATAATAAATTAAAGATGCTTCAGTATAATCTCTTGTACTTTTACCTAAGCCTTTCGCAGCATTATTAGCCTCTTTGGCAAAAGTTTGCATATCTTGTGAAGATTTATTTGTTACAATCTGAATATCATTTAATGATTTGTCTAATTTTTGTACATAAGTAAAAGCTTCTCTTACAGATTGAGTTATTTTATTGAAAACTCCAGATGCAATACCCCATTTAACAGTATTTGTCATAGTTGTCGCCATCTGGTCTAATAAACTATTACTTTCTTTTATTTGAATTTTAGTATTTAGAATACTACTACCTAATGTTGCAAAACTATTTTGGCCTACTGACCCTGCAGAATAAAGTCCAGTTCTTAATTGCTGCATAGAAATGCCTGCTTGATTTAATCCTTGAGTAAATTTACCAATATTAATTTGTCCAAAATCATAATTAAAAGATTCTCTTAATATTGTCCCTACTTGTTGAGCCATAACGCCAGCTTCTTTTAATTGCTTAGTAGCTCCAGGCATTTGACTTAATGCAGTAACTTTATCAAAACTTTCATTTAATTGAGTAAAACCAGTTTTATCTATATTAAAACCGATAGTAAAATCAATTCTATTACTACCTGCCATAATCCTTTTCCTCCTTATTTTCCGTTCATATTTATATGTAAAAAAATATAACCCTTACTATCATTGTATGATAATAAGGGTTATAATATTAATTTATTTTGTCCGTCCTATTCTGTAATATCTCTTCCACCATTTGCCGCTTTAGCAAATTCAATTACATTACTATAATCTTCTGGTTTAAAATCTTTTAAAGATTGTAATAAATTTTGCATTTCTTCTTGCTTAGGTATTTTTTTACTTATCTGTTCAATAGCATTTGCAATACCATAAGATACACTTTTTCTTTCACTTACATACTCTTCTTTGTTAGATACTAATGAAGAATATAATGTCGCATATTCATCATCAGGAATCGCATCAATAATCATATCTAACAAACCGCTAGTTTTGAATTTATCATATAAGTCTGATAATTCCATATCTTGTTCTTCTTTTGAAAAAACAATATTAGTATATGCAATAGCTAAATTAATATTAAAGAACATATCTAACTTATATTCATTAATAATGACAGTATCATCTATACTTTGTAATAAAGTTGTGTTTAATAAGTTATATTTTTCAATAGATGGAAGATATTTTAATACTTTTATTTCTTTGTCTTTAAAAGTAATAACTGTATATTTATCAGCACCTTCCTGTTTAAAATCTAAATCTGAATAATTTATAAATATTTCTGACATTCCTTTTATCTCCTTTTATATTTCTTAATTCTAGTATATCATAAAATTTTTTAGTTGTCAAGAAAATCCTAATTTACAAAAATCTTTTTTAAGTTTTCATCTAAAGCCTCTCTAACCGTATCTTCTAAATCTTCTCTTATATGATTTCTTAATCCTCTTTTTCCTTCAGCAAAATTACCAGTTGTCATTCTTTCTCTCACAATTAGTTCTAACATTTGTTTTCCATTCATGCTTTGTCCTTCTGCCAACACTTTATCTATTAATTTTTTAACTTGCGGAAGACCAAATAAATCAGCCTTGCTTGACTTTGCAGAATAAGCTAAGCCATTATTTAATTCTATATCACTACCATATAAACCTGAAGTTTGGTCAACTGTTCCAACGCCTTTTTGCATAAACTGTCTAACTCTATCTTCTTCTGCTGTTGCAGTTAAAGCTGCCCTTTTAAAATAAAAAACTTGATAACCTTCTGCAATATCTCCTGAATTACTTACTGACATATAGTTATATTTCTGATTTTCTTTCCAAAATACAAGATAAGGAGCATTATCTTTTAAGCTTTTTGACTTATTAAAACGATGTATAACTTCTTTATATGTTTCATTTAATTTAGTTAATTCTGCTTCTTCTAAATTGCTATTTAATATTTTTAAAGAATCATTTTGAGAAACAGTTTTCAATGTCATTCTTAATGCATTTTGTCCAGAATTATAAGCTAATGAAACCCATTTATTAATTTTTTGACTTGTACTCAAATCTAATTGATAAATAACTGGTTTATTATTTTTTTCAAATAAATAAGTTATTTTTTCTGACCAGCCTTGCATTTCTAATACTGCTTGTTGAAATCTTAAGACTTTTACCCTCAAATCATATAAGACTTCTCTTTGACTCTCTGCCTTAATTTTATTAGCTATAATATCTTTTTGTTCTTGTAATGATGAAATAATGTTATCAACCTTAATTTCATCGTCTGTATAAGATAATTCTTTTAAAGCCTCTTTTCTTGCTTTAATTTGGCTGTTAATACCTGTTTTTGTTCCAATTTGCCCACGCATCTTTTCTATGCCTTTGTAAACATAGCCACTCATAATTGAATTTACATCTTCTGCAGTCTTTATAACTTTTTGTCTTAACTGCTCTAAATCTGAACCATTTTTCTTTAATATTTCTAAACTTCGTTCTATAGTCTCTTGTGTCTGTTCTTCTATAGTTTTTTCACCAATTTTAACTTCTCCAACTTGAACATTAGCTTTTGCCATATTTAATTCCTCCTTTCCCCAGAAATAAAAAAAATGAGGAGAGTTACCTCTCCTCATTAAATTACTTTATTAAAATTGATTTTTCATCAATATTAATATCATCTAATCCATCATTAACAGTATCAGATTTTAATGAATCAGTTTTTACTTCATTTTTTGTGTCTGTACTGTCTGTACTAGGGTGTCACGCTGTCTTCAAATTCAGCTTTTTCGTCATCAACAACTTTTTCACCTTCGGCATGGCTCATTACCTGCTGTCTGCTTGTTGAAGTAGCATCTCTATCAATAATCTGCATTACACATAATACCTTTTTCTTTCTATTGAAATAAGTATAACCTGGCATAGCATCCATTGTGAATGTAAATGTTGATGGGTCTCCAGTTGGAGCCATAGTAAATGTAAAGTTAGACTGGATTTTAACATTAGGGAATGTTAATTCAGCTGGCATATCTTTACCATTCTTTTGCTTTCTAAATAATGTACTAGCTTCTACATAGTAGTATCCTGCAAAGTTTTCTGCATCAATTACTAATTCTGAAACTGTTTCACCTTTCTGTAATACATAGTAATCTACAATTACAGTAGTTCCTTCAGCAGGAAGTGTTTCTCCAGTGACTGTAACACTATTCTTTGTAGCTGTTGCTGTATAAGACTTACCTGTAACTTCTCCGCCTTCTTCTTCTAATACGAAAATAGGAGCAGTTGTACAAATTTCATCACCAGCTTCTAATGCATCTGCTAAATTAATAAGGCCACTTGCACCAACTGTTGTTTCAGTTGAAGTATGAACATGAACCTTTTCAGCACCATCTCCTGCAGTACCGCCAAATAAACCAGCACCTGATAACATTGCAAAACTTATTGGAGATAAAAGAGCATCTTCAACAGTAAATGTTAAACTTTTTTCACCTTCCCAAGCAATTAAGTTTGTATTACCTTTACCACCCTGAGCATATACTGTTGTAGCAGCTTCTTCCATTGTAGAAGTTTTAGCTGAATCAATATATAATACAGGTTGTCCTGGCTTAAAAACGTACTTAGAATTAGCATCACCTAATCTAATAGTTGATTTAGCTTTAAATACAACATCACATATTTCTCTTACACCAAATCTCATGTATAGTTTCCTCCTTAATTTTTTGTCTTATCTTTTATATATCATCATGAATATCATCCATCCAATACTTACCATCTTGTAAATCTTTTGCTCCTGCTAATCGAGCTTTAAAAGTATAATCAAAATTTTGTTTCAATAAAAATCTTTCATATTCATCTCTAATTTGATAAATGGTATACTCTAATAAAGTATTTATATCCTTATGCTCTCCAACAGCTAAAATAGAAACATATTTACTTAAAATGTTTACTTTAACCCGTTCTCCTTTTGCTTCAGCCGCCCTTTGACGACCTTTTTTAAGTTTTTCCGCAATTCTTCGAGCTTGCTCATTTACAGGATTAAATTCTTGACCTTCTTCTTGTTGAAAAGTTAAACAAAATATTATATTTAATATTTCTTTAAAATCTTCAAAATTATCTTCATTAATAGAACCTACTAATTGCTCTTCTTGAAAAAAGTCAATTGAGTTTGTTTGAATAGTATATTCATATCTTGGAAACAATAGCATAAAAATCATATTAATACTCTCTTTACCTACCTGTATTTCATGGTTTTTATCATCGCTATTATTTTCATTCATTATTGACATTATTATTTCAAAATTTGTTTTATTTCCTAAAAGAATTTTGTCCTGCTCTAATAAAATATCTTTAGAAAATTTTAATAATTCACACCCCATATAGAAGTTTTCTTCTCCTATAAAAGCAATTTCTTTTAAAGAAGGCTGATGAATAACTATACCGGCTTGAATAAAAGGAATATCATTTCCAGATATTAATAATAATTCATCCATAACTATTCATCATTTTCTATTTTATCATCAGTACCATGAATAGCTTCATATACTAATGTATAGCCGGATAATTGTTCATTTAATATAAGCTCATTTGCAGTTAAAAATTGTAATGTTCCTATACCTGATAATTTAGAATTATTTAAAATTCCATCTATATATCCTGCTATTTTTAAAGGTCTTAATCTATAATCACCTAAATCCCAATAGTCAGTATGACATATAATATCAAAATGAACAAAACAATCTCTAAATTGCGGATTGTTTGCATTTGGTGTAAAATTATCAAATGAAATAATAATATATGCTTTTACTTCTTCATTCTCTGGAAATTTAATTTTTGGAACATTTCTGATATATCCTTCTTTTATTAATTTTCCAATAGACATTTCTTGAATTTTTTTCTTATAAACTTCATTGTCAAGATTATCTAAACAATCTTTAGCGTTTATAACTAATAATCTTTTCAATTCATCACAATAAGGTTTGCTTTCTATAAAAAGTTTACGCAAAATTTTTTCTGTGTCATTTTCACATGAAAGAAAAGATGATTGAAAATCTTTCATTATTAAATCTTTTCTCATATTCCTTTTATCTCCTTTATAAAGAAGTTATCGTAATTGGTAATACTATATCTTCTTCATTATCTTTTTTATACAATAAATTAAAAGAACCGCTTTTCCCAGCTGTAACTTCAAGAGTAACAACATTATCTTCAAGTTCTATAATTTTTACTTTATGACTATCAACACTCCATACTCCACCTGTGGTTCCAGCAATAGAATAACTAACAATATCATAAGGTTGAATCGTAGCGGGACCGTCAATATAAATTGCACCATGTTTAGGTTTATCCGGATTAATCGGCTCCTCCGCATTTTCCATACTATTTTGATAATATTCTTTTGCTGTAATCATTATAATGCCTTTACCATAATATGGATTCGCCGCTTGAACTTGCCAAATTTTTCCATCAAATTCTAATTTAGCAAAACGTTTTAAATATTCTAAAGTATATTCATTTTTAGGTATATACATAACTAAAGTATAATTAGGAGTATTCCAAACTATATTATTCTTTTGATTCCAAGGAATTGTAGTTTCAACGGGTCCTCTAACATATCCTTTATACTTTTTACCTTGTAAATTTATTTCTGCAGTTTGGCAAGCCCTACACTCAGCTCTAAAATAGGCTTTTTCTTCTGGATAAGGGAGATAAACTATCCAATATGTATTATCATCCACCCATTTAAAAATATCACCTGAATTAATTCCTATTTCTTCTTCTCCTACACTAGTTTTTCCAAGTCTTTTTTTATTTAAACATATGTCTTTAAAAGGTATTGATAAAATTTTATTATCATAATCTGGTTTTAATTTATCTGGGTTAATCAACGCTCTAAATTGTCTACCATCTGCTAATTCAATAGTAGCAGATTGATATGAGTATAATAAAGCTTTTTTTAAACTTCTTAACTTGTCTAGAGTCATTCGACCTTGTTGATTTCCACCTTGATAATTTAATCTTAATTTTAAGTTATCTAATCCTGACATTGTTCTCTTAAATTACTTACTAAATTTAAACTTTCAAAAATTGTTCTTCTAAATAATTGAAAATCTTCATCTAAAATAAGTAATCCTTCCAATTTACATAATAAAGAAAATAAAATAGTATGTTGGTCGATTAACAAACTATCCATTCCTGATAATTCTTCTATAAGAGTAATAAGCGGTTTTTTCCATTCACCGCCTTCTTCTCTTACAGGAAGTAATCTATATATTTGGTTTGTAATTCTCTTCAAATTATCATCAATAGCGGAATTATTTATAATAGCATTATATTTTAAATACACGCTGCTTTTTGTATCCATCTGTAGAATTTTCCATAATTTCACCAAAAGTAGAAACAATGTTTCCTTTTTTATCCACTTTTCTTCTTTTGTATAGTCTCTGCAAATGGAAGCCCTCTCTTTCATAATCTTTTTTCAAAGTTTGTATTTTTGCCATATGATTAGCTTGAGAAGTAAATTTAAAATCAGTTCCGCTATATTTCATTCTTGTATTTTCAACACTTGCTAATTGCTGACCAAACCATTCAACAATCATATAAGTAGAAAGAATATTAATTTCTTCTTCTGTTAAATCTTCATCAAAAGCTCCACCCATATATAAAAAAGCGGGAACTTCTATATTATCACTTTCTACCCCTTTATAACTATCTACATCTTCATAACTTAATTCATAATTACTTAAATTAATTCTTGGAAATTCAAATTTCTGAATTGCCGCCTTTAAAAAATCTTCTAATAATCTAAAAGTATCTAATTCAGTCATTTCCATATACATATCATCTGTTACTTTTGATAGAAAACTATCATATATTTTTGTAAAAGAAGTACCCATAATACACTCCTTTCTTATTTTGTTATTGAAGTAACTTTATAATTAGGAACTCTTCTTGTCTTTTCTTCCTTTATTTCTTCTGTATGAATAGGAGTTGCTCTTCTTTCTGTTTTTTCAACTTCTTCTGTTTTTTCTGATTCTTTATTTATATTAATAGCATTTGTAACATTAAAACCTGTTTTATCAAAAATAATTTCTCGCTTTGACATATCATTTAATTTTAATGATACTGCTAAATTTTTCACTGTTTCAATAACTCCTTCTGGAGCAAAATCTAAGCAATCTAATAATTGGTCATTAGTGCCTGTTAATAATAATTTTTTAATTTCTTCTTCTGTGTAGTAATACTCTGGCTCTGGCTCTACAGAAAATAACTCTCTAACAGCTTCTTTATTCTCTATAATTAAAATATTTTTTAAAATATAAGCACCGCCTGTTGTCCACATAACTTTTCTTAATTCATCCATAGGTATATCTTTAGATTCTTTAGCATGCCATAATCTTATTAACCCATTGCTATCTGGAATGGGATAACTAACTCTTGCATTACTTCTATTTATTACTTTTATTAAATCATCTTTTTTTAACATAATTTAATTCTCCTTTTTCTCCTTATTTATAAAAATATAGGGGGATTAAATCCCCCTTATATTTAATTAATCATTAATCTTTAAATCTGTATTATTATAAATACAAATATTATTTGTAATCATTGTAGCTACGCCAAACTTTTTGTATACCTGAACTTCTTTTGACATATCAGCATTGTCAATATCTCTAACAATTGTCTGACCTTCGAAAGCTACCTTAACTGGCTTTTGAGCGCCTGTTGGAATAATATAAGCATAGGCTGGGTCAATAACTTTAACCTTATTAGTTTCATCTTCAAAAGATTGTGGTAATACAATTACTTTATGTCCTTTATAATTAGCTAAATAACCATTATTCCACTTTTGGTCTTTCATCGCATCTGAAACCCATCCTTCTACAGGGACCATAGTTGCTGCAAATTCAAAAGTACAGTAAATTGTTGACTGTCCATATGAATCTGCTACTGCTAATAACTTATCCATTTCTGCTTCATCAAATCCTGCATGAACTACATGATTAGATTCCTGTAAATTTTCTGCAGCACCTATTAAAGATTTTGCAATTTCTCTATAAACTGATTCATCAAGACCTTCCATAATAATGTCTAATACATCAGCCATATTAACTCTATTATCTAAGAATTCTTCAAATCCGATTTGAGCTGCTCCACCAAAAGCTTCAGTAGGAACTTCTAATGTCTTTCCATCTAATTTGAATACTTCATAAGTACCAGCTAAACCAACTTTTGTTACAAACTGCTTTCCACGTCTCTTTGCTGCAGAAGTAATTCTCTGTACAAATACTGGCTTATCACCCTGTTTAAAAGTTTTAATTTCAGCAAACTGTCCGTATGCTTCTAAAACCTTTTTAGGTAATACATCATCAATAATTTCTTCCATTAATGAGAAGATAGTATTTTTATTTTCTCTAAATAAAGCGTATGTGCTTGAAATTTCTAATAATTCATCTCTGAATGTATCATTAAGCTGTTCATAGCTAAAGTTTTCTCCGTTGTAGGCAAATGCTGTTGCTACAGAAGGATTAGCAGAAGCTACTTTTTTACCTAATGCAATTAAATCTTTTTTACTTAATGCCATTTTTTTAATCCTCCTTATTTAATTCTCTGAAGCTTTACAGCTGGCTGTCCATCTGCCATAGTGTAAACTTTTACTACTTGCCATAGTAGACCTTCATCAGTTTCTTCGCCTTTTACAAGGTAACCTGTTGTATCTACCTTTAAAATATCGCCTTTGTCTAATTCAATTCCTGCATATGTTGCCTTACCTGAAGTATTTGCTCCACCTACGCAGTTAGTTGTGTAAATATCTCCAACGTTAGTTTTTATAACTCTTGGAACCATTACTTTATCAACATAGTTTTCTTTAATCATTGCAAAGTCTTTATATGACTCTCTCCAATCATCATATAACTTAACTTCATTGAAAACCATCATCCATTCACCCTTACCTGCGAAATCAACTTTTCCTGCGGCATAGTCATATTTTACAAACTGACCGTTTTCAAGAATATTGATTGAATCATCAGCTGGTAACTGAGCATAAATCTGAGATGTTCTCTGAGCTGAAAGATGATTTGGTTCAACTTGACCAAAACCAACTCTACTAATTGTTGTTGCTGCCATCTGTCTATTTCCTCCTTGATTTTTTCTTATTTATGATTTTGTATAGCTTTTATCCAAGCTGGAACAGAATCTCCTGCATTTTCTAAATTAAATGTTGTAACAGGATTTTCTTCTTCTGTTTTATTTTCATTTTTAGATGTATCATCTAAATCAAAATTAACCTTTTTTCTTACACAAATTACTGATAATTTTGCTTCAATATCATCTAAAGAATATTCATCAATGTGAGCAACCACATCTTTTTTATCTTCATCTGAAAGCATATAGAATCCACCAATTAATTCTTCCTTTTGCTGTTTTTCAACGTTCTGTTTAAAAGCAACTAAACTTTCATACTTTGCAGATAAATCATTATATTTAGTTTCTAATTCTGAATACATTAAAGCATAATCTTTTTTATCTTTCTTGTCTTTTTCTTCTTCTTTCTTATCTTCTGCAGGAGTTTTTGTTTCTTCCTTCTTTTCTTCAGGTTTCTTATCTTCTGCAGGAGCTGGATTATCTTCTTTTTTGTCTTCTTTTGCATAGTTCTTTTTCTTATCTTTATCTTTATTATCTTTTTCTGTTTCAGTGTCTTTAACTTCTTCTGTAGTTTTATCAGTTTTATTTTCTACAGTTTCATTAGTTTTGTCCTTTTTTTCTTCATCTACTTTTGCCATGTTTCCTCCTTCTAATGCAAATTTTAAATCTTGCATCATACTAAATAATGTTTGCTTAAAGTTATCATCTACTTTACTGAAATTAGTACTTACATTAGGAGCTGTTACACTTGAACCTTCAAAACAAGGTTCTACATCATCACCTAAAATACATAATTTAGAAAAAATTGCATCATTAACAATAAACAATTCCATTTTTGTATTAACATTTTCTGACCAATAACCATCTAAGGTATCTTTATCTAATTCCATAGAATGAGGACGTCCTTGTTCAATAGCTAACTTAGCTTCTTCAAACTGTCCTGTCCATAGAAAACCTGTAGTCATTAAATATTCTCTAACTATTTTGTTTCCAAAATCATCTGTATCTTCAAATTTTTGAAACCAAACTTCAGCATCTGGAGAAACAAAACCATATGGCTTAGTAAGACATTTAAATTGAATCCCTTTTTCATCAATAATAATCTGGTCGCCATGGTCTCTAAAATCTTGATTTTCTTCTTTATAATATCCAACAATAGGAGCGCCACGCAATGTCTTAGACATTTCTGTGGCAACATCTTTTGTTATGAAAGAATGATTTCTATTCTCTCCAATATACAAAACTTTAATTTCACATTTAGACATCAAAGGATTAATATCTAAAGGTTGAAGATTTATAAATTCCGGAGAATCAATAGTTGCAACTGATTGATGCATAATTGTTTTTCTCCTTTCTAATTTTGACTATTATATTATAAAAAACTTCTTTATGAAATTAATTACGTTTGTCCTAATTCATGCTTTCACGATTAGCTATAGTTTTTTCTGATTTTTCATCATCAGCTAATTCCTTGCGGCCTGCACCCTCTTTCTCGCTACCATTACTCTGGCTTGCCGCGTTTTGATTTGTCTTTAAAGCATCAGCATTCATAGTAGAACTCATTAACGGTGGAATAAATACATTAAATAATTCTAATACATCATTTTCAAAATAAGCTGTAGCTAAAATAGAACTTTGTGATTGACCAAGAGCAATCTGAGGTAGCATCTTGGAATATCCTAATTGAGTTTGTTCTTTATATAATTTTGCCATGTCTTTATAATTATAAATAGTTGTTGTCAAAATTTGAACTTTATATTTTAATTTCTTAGGATTCTTATTAAAAGGTTCTATTATCATATTTAGAAATGCTTCAAATTGTAAAATTAAATTATATAAAGAAGCCTCATCATTTAAAATAGACTTCTCTAATGCAATATTACCATCTGTATTAAATAAATTTTGAGCCGTACCAGATTCATTAAATACTGTTCTTTCAACTTTTTCTAATTCGTCTATTGTAGTAGAACTATTCTTATCAGCCAAATCCGCCACATCTACATCAGCAAAAGTTGTCAATACATCTACACCAATCGCTTTACCTAACATTTGAACAGCGTTATTATGTAATTCTTTTGCTTCATCAACATCAAATATTAAATCACCATTCTTATCTAAAGGCATTTTTTGAATGATAATCTTTAATAATTGCTGCTGCATCTTTTTTCTATCTAATCCTTGAGCTTCATTTAAGTCTATGATTGCAGGAATTACTGAAATGAAAACAGGAAAATCGTCTCCATTAATATTAAATTTAATTGTATTTTTAGTATCCAGTAAATACCATCCTGAAGTATCTCCTAAAAAGTCTGGTTGTAATTTTCTTTCTTTATATAAAATATAACCTTTTTTAAATTCAGAAGGAAATAAATTTAATATTTTCATTTTTTGAGTAGTATCTCTAAAAGTATCATCAAAAAACTTCATATTAAATTCTACAGCCGGACGCCCATTAACACTAAATCTTGAACGACAATAATTAGGCGGAAGCTCTTGAATACACATTCTATCTTTTTGAGGAATTAAATATCCATAATAACAACCATACTTTAGAACTTTTAAGGCTGTGTCACCAAAAAATTTTTTTATTTCAAAATTATCTAAATAGGTTAAAACATTATTAAAACCGCTTAATATTTTATCACTTTTAACGCTGTCTGAATTAATATAAGGCGTTACTAGCCAATCATATCTATATAAATTAGCCATATATCTACATAACCTAGAATAAATACCGCTAGTTTTATAGAAAAATTCTGATATATCTCTCATCGTTTCTTCATCATTTTCATGTATTGCTCTTAATACTTCTTTTTTATCAGCTAGCCTATCATCTATCTGTTTGTAATCACCTACATTAACAATAGCATCATCTAATGTTTTTAATCCAACTTTAATTTTTGAAAAGTTTGGGTCCATAGAAGGACTATACTTCTCTCTGGTGTCTCGCATAGGACTCATTTGAAAACCTTTTTTTCTAATTTGTTCTTGTCTATTAATCAAAGTGACACCTCTTTCTTTCTTTTATTTTAATAGCCCGCCGCCTTCATAATATAATCATAATTTACACGACCTTCATCCCAATAGGGAATAGCAATAAGAGTAATTCCATGCTTTGCACAGAACTCTCTTTTTTTCATATCATTATATTGCTGTTTCCTTAAACCGCTCAAACCACCAAATTTACTTTTTGGTTCATAATGTTGAACGCCTTGGTATTCTATTAAAAAATCTAAATCATTATTATCATCAAAGACAGCAAAATCAAATCTTAGAGGTCTACCATTTGTACTAACTAATTCTGGAAAAATATATTCTTCTTTAAAATTTAAACCAGCTTCTTTTAAAATTTCTTCTATTTTTATCTCTCCTCGACTTGCTCGCATATTTTGCCTCCTTTTTTACACAATATACTTCAAAAAAACTTTTATTCTAATAATTAAAAATACCCAATCTTTTAATTCATAAACATAAAATCACTAATATGTCTTTTTCTTCTTTTTCTTTTATTATCTTCTTCTTGCTTTATATAATATAAACCATAAATAAAAGCAGAAAATTTATCTTTCTTAATACTCTTAGAAGACTGTTCTAATATAATATTGACACCTGAATTTTTTTCAACCAAATTTAACATTTGTTCTCTCAATATAGAAGTTAAAGTAAAAGGTTTTAAAAATTCATTTCTCTTATCGCTATCCATATTTTGTCCAACTTTTGTAGACATTAATTTAGTTTTAGCCATTGATTCATCTATTAAGAATTTAATTTTTCCACTAGATAATTGAGTTTGAGCATAAGAATATGCTTCTGTGTTAATTGGTGCATTAGCTTTAATTAAATAAAGTGCATTTTCTTCTACATCCGCACCTTTTATTTTTTTATAAGGTTCAACAGCATCTTCTGAAGTTCCACCCTCAACACCAAAAGGAGGTAAAGAATCTCCACTTTCTGGGTCTACTTGAGATTTTACCATAAAGTCAACTAAACCAATACCTAAACCGTTGGCATCAATAGAAATAACTCTTGCTTTATATTTATAATACAACTTTTTAATATGAATAGCTTGGTCTTCAAAATGTTCTGCTTCATATGTATAAATATGAACTAAACTCTTCAATGATGTCCCTTGCGGTTGCGGCGTCACCTTAAATACACAAACTTCAGTTGTACATCCGATACGACCGACGTCCACACCAAGAACATAATAAGCATTTTTAGAACTTCTGCCGCTATATTCATATTCTGGTTGTAATAAAACTCTGTGTTTATCAAATTTTTCTGAAGAATAAAATGCATTTTCTGCATCTCCGCTCCATAGGCTTCTATATTCTCTATCAAAAGACTCTTCTTTAAATGTACCTTGAAGTTTCAACTGGTCTACAAAGTCTTCATCTAAAAGTCCTTCTGTAACAGGTGTTTCATAAGTTCCACCCATAATCATAACTCTGTCAGGTTCAATTACTGATTGTATCAAAAGCTCTATCAGTTTATCATATGCAAAGGAATTTTTCCATCCAGCAGTTGTAATATATATTTGACTTTTATTAATTACTTCTTCTTTATGTCTTGTTCCATCTGGTAATAATCTATCCACGTTTGTTGTAGGAATAATAACTTCATTAAGAATATCTCCATCAATTAATACACATTCTTCCATCAAACCTCCAGTTCTACGCTGTCCTCTTGATGACTGCTTTGCCGCTAAAATATCAATAGAAGAACTATTCTTGAAAATATATTTTACATCATCTTTAGATTTTTTTGATGCTCCTCTTGTCCAATCAATCTCATTATTTAATGAAGGAATTAATTTACAAATTTCTTCTATTTTCGCAATTGTAATACTTGCCGCCTGCTCTTTCAGTTATATTATCCTAAAGGCTTTTTATCCTTTAGTTCTTATACTTCTTTTTCGTATAAGCTTAGCATATCTTTTCACCCTCGTTTTACGTTAGGTTTGACTATTGGTGAGATAGTCTCAAGCATTCCTATATAATGCTGTGTTGCGGACTCGTGGATGGATTATATCTTTTCACCATCTATGCGTTGCCCCTGACTATAGTTCCTATAGCCTTCGGTTCGGATTAGCATCTCAGCCTTCCCGCTTAATTCCGCAATAATCATATATTAAATTTCTCTAATATACGGCAAAAATTTTTATTTTATTTTATGATACTTACTTCCATTTTGTATAAAGTCTAAATAGCTAGCATATTTTCTTTCTAAATAAATATTTGAATCTTTATATATCCAATTTAAAAAATTTAAAACATCATCATAAGCTCCAAAAACATATCGTTTAGCTCCATGTTTTCTATGAACATCAAAAATTTTATTATCTTTATTTATATTCTCAATAGAATTTAAAAATCCATTTATAAAATTTTCAGTTCCAATTATACCTATTTGAAAACAACTTTCTGTATTTGTAAACCATCCATCGCCATCAAAATACCCTCTTATAAAATGTCTAATTAAATGTTTTGGTACTTGTTTTTCATTTGGAAAATCAAGAATTAATGATTTTTTAGGAACGCACCCTTTATCTATTAAATCCTGTTTACATTGAGCACTCCTAAAACTCATTCTATAAGATTTTGTTCTTTCTCTATAGCTAATTTTATTAGTTATATTCATAAAATCTCTAAATTTTTCTATATGTTTTAAATCTTTTTCAGCAAGCCCCAATTCTATTTTATCTTCTTTAGAACCAACACTTCCATCCGCATATAAAAAACCTAGCCAATAAGCTTTTTCTTCAGTATCAATTATCTCAAAATTAGTTAGGACGTTTTTTGCACTCATTTTATGCTCCTCCTTACTTTAAAATTTATATTTTACCACCAGTAGTAACAAATAAATGTGAATTAGGATAAAGAATGCATCTTAACATTAATACCATCATAGATAAGAATGATTTAGAATAAGCACGCGGGAATGTAGCATATACATATCTGTGTCGCATAACTATTCTTAAAAATACTCTTTGATAAAAATAGAAATTAAAGGTACTATCTGGACCTTTCATAAAATCTATCAAATAGTCAGGATATTCTCTATAAAAAGAAACTAATTTTCTTAAATGAGGCAATTGAGCTTTTAATCTTTCTTCTGATAACCCCTGCTTTTTTAAGCCTCTTGAATCGGATAAATCTAATAAACTTTGTAAACTCATATTAGTTATCCTCCTCTGTATAGACCTTCGCATCAGCCTCTTTTTGTTCTGCTATATCATCATAATATTCTTTATAGTGTTCATCTTGTAATTCTACTTCTGATAATCCTTGTTTCTTTGCTTCTTCTCTATCTTTCTTCATGCTTTCCGCATTTTCTCTATTCTTAATATAGTTTTCTATCTGTTGAGCTAACGCTTTATCTTCATAGATTAAAGACCTATTATACTCCTTTAAGTCAGCAATAACTTTATCAACTATATCATTTGGAACTTTAATTTCGTATCTAGGAATTTCTCCGCCATTTTTTTCACAATAGGCAACCATCTCGCCAATACAATCAACAAAGTCATTCTTTTGTTCTTTATTTTGAGCAGCTGTAAATTTTGCGGATTTTCTTAAAGTATCATAAACCCTAGATAATTTCTGGAAACCATCAACATCTCCGCAATCAAGAGCCTGATTCATTTTTAAATACGTTTTACAAGTTAAAATTAAAGTACCAATAGTATCAGAATCTTGAATATCAAATGAGTTCATCATCTCATTGTATTTTGTTTCTAATTCTACCCATTCACCCGGTTGATAAGTTCTGCCCCATTTCATTGCTAAATAAATTTTATCTTCTTTTGTTAATTCTGAAGCGGGGTCATTTAATTCTTCTTCTGGAATAAAATTATTTTCCATAAAAGGATTAGAACCTGGTGCATAATTATTAGCACCATCTGTCCCACTAACATAGGCGGGTGGCAGCTGATTATTCAATTCAGCTGTACTCATAAAAGTATTATATTGAGCTTCAGAAATATCTCCTCTACGAAATTGCATCTGTAATTGAGCTTCTCTTGCCGCAAGTTCAGGATGGTCTTCTAAATATAATTCTCGTTTCTTGTCATCTTTCGTCTTTAATTTTTCTGTATCTGACCAATGGTAATCTTTCCATTGTCTTAATTTCATTTTAGATAAATATTTACCAAAAACTGACATACCATTCATTTTTCTAGGGTCTTTAGCAAATGCTTTATCTCTTAAGCTATTCCATTCTGAAGGGACGTAAGGTACATCCATTTTTTCCAATAGCCAAACATAAGTGTCTGGATTAAAATTATCTATATGCATAGTTAAGCATTTCTTACATAATTCAACTTTACTTCCATCTCTATATGTGTAAAATTGACTTTCATCCATGCTCTTCCCGCATTTTTCACAATAACAATTCAAACATTTTCACCTTCCTTTTATTCTATTGTAAATATAAAGCAAAAATAAATCATCAAACTTAATTATTTTTGACCAGGTTTCTTTAAAAAATCCGGCGTCATTTTTATATTTGAAGTCCATCCATATTTTTATTTAACCTTTGGTCAGAAATTAAGATTTTTTAGCTGGCTTTTTGTTACGGCATACCTTGCATATACTATAAAAGCCGTCACGACTCGTTTTATTTTTAGAAAAGAATTTATTATGAGCTAATTTAATTTCTCCACATCTTGAACATTTTTTCCATTGACCTTTTTCTTCTTCTGTATAATGCCAGATTAAATAATCTTCTACCGCCTTCTCCGCAATTAATTTTGGAATTTTATTTCTCCATAAAGATGATAAATATTCAACAGTATAAGTCATATTGTACTTTTCTTGTAACAATTGTTGTATTTCTATATTCTGTTTACCATCTATTTTATATATCATTAAATCATAATATAAGGGATAATCAAATTTTAGAGTTCTATCAACTAAATCTTCTAAGTCTTTCATTAAATAATAAGAATCACTGCTAAATTTATCAAAACAATCTTCTTTTAATTTACCATAATTGCACAATAATGCAGAAATATGTTTTGGATTAAAAAATGAAATTAATCCATCATTATGAGGTATACCATTCTCATCTATTGAAAATTTATCACTAAAATCTATTTTACTAAAACTTTTAATAGCATTAACACTATACATTGGTGGTTTATATGCATTTTTTATTACGTATTGGTCTTTACGCATTTCTATAATTTGCTTTTTTAACAAATATTTTTTCTTACCTCTTGCATTTTTAGCTTTTTCTTCTACTTTTTCTATTGCATCTCTAAGGTCTTTTAAAGCGGGGATTTCCGCTACATCTTTCTCTGTAATTTCAAATTTTGGTTTAAAAATAATATTTTTATCATTTGCAATAATATTATAGATACCATCTTCGCCATTTTCAAATTTACCTACAAGCCCTTCAAAAGACATCTCTCTTTCATTTACTGTTACCATTCTATTGTCAGTTAATATCTTTTTCTTTTTTCTTTCTTCTTTATCCATTGCAAATACTATATAATCTGTTAATATACTTATATATCTTTTTGAAAGTTTTTCAGGAGGCGTTTCAGCTATAATCTTTTTTACTAATTCATTGCGGGCTTCCGGTGTTTCAAGCGTATAATCTAGCTTTAATCTGCCATCATCGGCCACCGCCGCATTTTCATACATTGTCTCTGTCATTAAGCTCTCCTCTATCTTTTTATATTCAATAGACTACTAAATGTAATCTATTTTTCTCATCTATAATAATTATAACACAAAATTTTTTCTTTGTCAAACTCGTTTAATATTCTTTAATTTGATTTTATAAAAAATTTATTATATTATATTTATATAAAGAAAATAATAAAATTAAAAATAAAGGAGATATTTATGGTTTTAATTATTATAGTATGTGCAATAGCTTGGGGTGTTTGTCGTTTTAAAAAAGTAGATTTTTTAAATACTCTTCTTATAGGTTTTCTAATTGGAATTGCATCTATATTTATTTCTGGATTTATAGGTCTTTGTACTGCTTCATTAACACAAACGGAAGTAAAAACAGAAACTTATAAAAATGTAAATTATTATATTTCACATGGAAAATTATTCGCTTATAGCAAAGAAAATGTTTATATTACTGCGGCGACTGAAGATGATAGTTATACTGATTTTTCTATTGTCAAGAAACAAGATATGGCGGAAGGAGAAAATATTTTAGTTAAAGAAACTTATCAAGGGGCTTTAAAAAATTATACCTGTCTTTTTCTTGGTGCTGATTGGAAAACAACCAAATATATTATTTATGAGAAAGGAGAATAATTATGTTAGTAGTGCTTATATGTATGATAGTAGGAGCTATGTTTTTTAGATGGCTACAAGATGAAGATTATATGAAGAATTTTGGTGCAATAATAGGTTCGTTTACAGGATTTATCATTGGATTACTCCTTTCTATTGGCGGTAGTGCCTACAACAACAACTAAAATTAACTAAATATTATATTGATGATAATAAATTATATTATGTAGGCGAAGATGGAACTATGGGAAGAATTGATATAGATAATGGAAATATTAAAACGGGTAATAAAACTTATATTGAGAAAAGATATTATAAAGTAAATAAAAGAATGAATTTTGTTGTATTTTGTGCGAATGGAACGGAAGAAACACTTTATTTGAAAGGAGCGGACTAATGGTTTTAAGTGGAGCAAATGCCGCAATTTTTGTAGCAGAACTAGAGAATCCTTATCCAACACCCCCAAGAATTACTGTTTCTTGGGAAAAAGCCACTGATGTACAAAAAGAAAAGCTAAATTGGTTTACGGTAAATATGAAGAAGACCATCAATGCAGATTTGACTGTCCTATTTTTGGGGTATGTGAAAAAAATCCGTGTTAAGAATTTAGCGTTTTCTGAATTTAAAAATACTTTTGAATCCGTGTTAAGAATTTAAAAATACTTTTGGAGAAAGTTTTGACGAGGCAATATCATTTTTCTAAAATCAAATATTTTTTCTCCCGAAATACACCCCCCCATCAATAGTTGAACAAGAGATAAAATTTTTCTTTCAGTTTTCAAATGAGAAAAATATTTTTAGTACGTCTGCGTAGTCACAAAGATTTGCGGCGGTCGAGGTTGGATGGTCATCCCCGCTCTTTTTATATTTTTTATCTCTTGATAGGTAAGATGATACCATAGAGACAGATAGTATAAGTGTTTGTAATTATATATAAATAATATGATATGATAATAATGTTATCTATATACTGTTCAGAATAAAAGAACAAATGCTATATATAACTATTGCGTCGGGCCGTGGACATTGTTCCTTGTTCCTGTCCACGGGCCGTCTTTACCATAGGTAAAATTGCACAAAAATTTTTGAATTGAAACGTTTTTATTTGTGCAATATGCACAATTCCCACAAAGAACATGCGTTTGTCAATAGGCAAATTGCACAAAAATGCGGGGATAAAAACGTTTCAATCTTGTATAATTTGTACAAATTGCACAAAACAGTTTTAGTGCAATTTTACTAATTTTTAGCACTTTGCACAAAAAGTGTTAGGAGCTTTGGGACTATTTTTGTGCAATTTGCACTCTTGACAAATCCAAAGGTTTGGTTCTAAGGCTAAGATTAAGCACTCAAGAGCAGAGCAATACACTACATCACATTGACAAGAACCACAAGAAGTATTATAATAAAAGAAAAGGAATAGAGAGGAGTGACAACACTATGATAACTTTACAATTTACACTATTCAGTACAACAGGTAAATACAAACCAGTAACTACTTTAATAAAGGTTGATAGTGTGCAACAGTACAACGAAAATAAACATAAATATCAACAAAGAGCAATTACTAAAATGTGTGCAGAAAAACATACTACTTGGTGGGCATTAAAGAGCAACGGCTTTACAAAGTTAAAAGTAAGAGTTTATCCTAAAAATAATAGTTGACAGTTTTAAAAATGTATGATAAAATAAGGTATACTCAAAAAGGAAAGAGAGGTAATAAGGTTATGAGTAGAACAAAACAGAACAGAAGAAGTAAGAGAAAAGAGTGTGTGATTAATGGGTGCATTTGTTTATTAATTGCTATTGTATTGTATGGTTCAATGGGTGCTATTAATTACATTGAAACACATTACAACAGATTAGCAATAGTAACAGAATGTAAAGATGACAATATCATCACTAAAGACAAGCAAGGCAATCTATTCGCTTTTGAGGGCGATGGCTTTAAGGTAGGCGATGAAGTAGTACTTGAAATGTATACTAATCATACAGACAACACAATTAAAGATGATGAAATTCTAAATGTAAAACTAAAATAGTAAAAATGATAAAATAAAAGCCTTACCTAAATGGTAAGGCTATGTATAGATAGAAAGAGGTTAAGTAATGAATAAAATCTTTGACAAAGTAAATAATTGTTTAGAGAAATTCATTGATGGAGAAATATTCTTTGATGAATTAGACAAGCAAATTAAGTTTGATAAACAATTATTGGAAGAATTATTTTATAAAGCAAAGAATGAAAATGCGGAAGTTATCGCTAGTGGGGAAATTGGTCTGTGTCTACACAATTATGGTTTTCCGATTGATATAATCGTACAAGGGGGACTTCGCAAGAATAAAGAAGTTTTAGACTTATCACCTTTTATTGACGCTAACAAAGATTATGTTTTTATTGATGATAGTTATTTTAGTGGTAAGACTGCACAAGTTATTAAAGAAGAAATAGAGAGGTGTGGGGCAAAGTTAAAATGCGTTTGGGTTGCTTATGACGGTTCACAAACTCCTATTCATAAAGTAAAAAGTCTTTACAGATACTATGATAATTTTGATATTTTAGGTAGAAAAATAAAATAGTCAACCCGAACGTTCGTTCGGGTCCGAAATATTATACCACAAAGTATGTGGTGTTGTCAAGACTTTTTTTAAAAATTTTTAAAAAATTTTTAAAAATCCTGAAATAAAACTGGTTAAAAAACATCAAGGATTTTAATAAAAGAGGTTAAAAAACATCATTGAATTGTTCTGTTATTTTGATATAATGTATACATAAGATAAAGGAAAGGACAACATCAAAGATGTTGAAAGGTAAAGTAAAATGAGATTTTTTGTACAAGACACAGAGGAATTTGAAAATAATGGAATTGAATACAAGAGTTTAGATAAAGCAATTGAAGCTTGTTTAGAAGCAAAAAATGAAGCTTATCTTATTCATATAGGTTATTGGAATTTAGACTACTATAAAAAAGGTGACACATTCGAAAGTCTAAAGGCTAGATGTGAAAACATCATAAAAGAAAATAATCTCAAGTAATTGAGATTATTTTCAAAAAAGACTTGATAAACTGTATAATTACTAAAATAAAGAAAAAAGGGGGCAACCCCTTTTTATTATTTTAAAAGAAGGCGAACACCGTTCGAACAGGTGTTCACCCCGAATTCGCAAGGGCACCCCATTCAAGTATATCATATTTCAAAAAGTTTGTCAAGACTTTTTTTGAAAAAATCCTGAGAAAAGTTGCACAAAAAAGATACTGTATTTTTGTTACTATTTACTATTGATTTTAAAAGTCAATAGTAAATAGTAACAAAAATTTTGCTGTAAACTTTATCTGTTTTTGTGCAAGTTGCTATAATTAAAAAACTTTTATAAAAACTATAGACAAAATTAAAAAAAAGATATATAATGTATACATAAGATAAAGAAAGGGAGTGACCGAGGGGTCGCTGATAGGTAAAACAAAATGATGAATCTTACAGAAAGAATTAAGAAAGTTGAAGAAATTAGCAGACAGTTACAAATGGCATACCCACAATATAGTAATAAAGATATTGAATCATTTAATTTGTATTGTATAAAATCAATTGGAGATTTTGCTTTTATTGCTATTTTTGCTAATGTAGACTGTTATACAATAACTTTATATAACTCAATAGGGTTTGAAAAAATAGAAATAGAAAAAAATGATATTGATTTTCAATACCTTTACAAAATAATAGAAATATTTATGAAAAGATAAAAAGAGGTAAGGGGGGCTGAAAAGCCCCCCACACAATAAAAAAGAGGTGTTTAAAATGAAACAAAAATATTTTGAAATAGGTAACCGACTAACAACTGGCTTAGGACTTGAAAATAAAACAGTGATTAAATACTGGAAAGCATACGAAAAAAATAATTTTTTTGTCTGCTGGCTAATATCTAAAGTGGCATAAATGCCACTTTTTATTTTTGTGCGTTCGGTCTACCCGAACGTACGTTCGGAGCCGAAAAATTATATCATATATGTACCAAGTTGTCAAGAGAAAAAAATGAAATTTTTTCAATTAAATAATTTTATCCCAAAATTAAAAAGTGCTTGATTATTCGACTATTATACTATATAATTATATACAGATAGAGAGATATAGGAGGCTAATAATATGATTAATATTAGAACAATTAAAAAATTACAAAATAATGACGGATTGACATTAAAAGGTGGTAAGTGTATCACTTATAAATCAGGTTACCAAGTAGCAACAGAGGGAATAGAAACTACAAGCCCGCAGGAAGCTATAAAAGCCGTTAGGGCATACGCGGGAATTGTGGTGTATGGTTTGAAAATGGTATCTATTACATAGATAAAAGCCATAGAGTAACTACAAAAAAAGACGCTTTACAGTTAGGAAGAGAAAAAAATCAAATAAGCATTTTACAATGGCGAACAATGAAATTAATATATTGTTAAAAAGGGGAAACCCTTTTTAACTTTTTGTTGTGACTAACAGAAGTTAGTCTTGACTAACTGTTATTAGTATTATCTAACCATAGTTAGTTTAGTCTAATTTTAATTAGTAGTGTCTAACTGTGGTTAGTTTAGGCTAATTGAAGTTAGAAGTATCAAACTTTAGTTGCTATAGGCTAACTTTAATTGGTTGTTTGAAACTCAGGTTAGTATAGGCTAACCGCAGTTAAGTGTTTGAAACTCTTGTTAGGTGTAACTAACCTGAGTTAGTATAGGTTAACTCAAATTAGTTGTTTGAAACTCTTGTTTTATTAAGCCGGACCGTGGACATTGGACCTTATTTTTGTCCACGGTCCGTCCAGTCCAGCCGAACATATGTTCGGGTTTTAAACTGATTAAAAAACATCAAGTTGATTGATGTTTTTTATCCCATAAAATAAATCAAGTTAGTTGATGTTTTTTAATTGATGTTTTTTAATCAGTAAAATACATCAAGTTCCTTGATATTTTTTAATTTGAAATGTTTTTATTTATTTTTGTGCAAATTGTACAAAAATTCAATGTAAATTTTGTGCAATATTCCCTCTTGCAATTATACACCCTAGGGTGTATAATGTATACATAAGATAAAGAAAGGAACACCCCACAAGGGGGTGGAAAGGTAAAACATTATGAACAAAAATTATTCAATTGAAAAAGACAATCCATATTACAGGGAGATAGTCTGCCTTGAGATAATAGGCGAGCATATCGACGAATCCGACAAGTGTTTCTTATGCTATGAGAGAAAGGTATGGGAAGAGGTCGACAATGGAGAAATAGAACATATGGGATTTGAACCTATTTGTTCATTAGATGAACCAATACCTAACAAAAATATTTCAACCCTCACTGTTAGCAGTAGTGAAATTGAGAGCATTGAAGAAAATGATAAATATGTATGGGTAGCAAAATAATAAAATAAAGATAAAACCCTAGCCCTATATGGGCTAGGTAGGAGGTTTAATATGAGAATAATTACAGTTGAAAAAATAGAAGTAATAAGTTGTGTAATCGCAGTCAGTGCAAATGATAATATATATGAAGCTTGGCTTGAAGTGTTTGGTATGGCTAGAGATTTTGAAACAATAGTCAATAATACAGATATATGCGAAAAACTCATAGAGATTATTAATAAGGGACTTACAACTGATGATTTTTTCAAAGAAGAACTATTTGAAACTTTGAGAAAAATGGGCGAAGATATTGAAAATTGGTTATAAAATAAAATCCTGCCCCTTGAAAAAGGGGTAGGTAGAAAAGAGGTTTTAATATGAAAGTTATAGTTTTTGATATGGACGGTACAATAGCAGACTTATATGGTTATCCAAATTGGCTAAAAGCATTAAGAAACGAGGATGAAACACCATATTCAGGTTGTAAACCTTTGGTTGATATGCGTGAGTTATATAAAGTTTTAATGGCTTTGAAAAAAGTTGGCTATAGGATAGTTGTAACAAGTTGGCTATCAAAAGATAGTTCAAAAGAATATAAAAGTAAAGTCAGAAAAGCAAAAAAAGATTGGCTAATAACAAGGGGTTTTCCTTATGATGAAGTTCATTTAGTACAGTATGGCACAACAAAAGCCGATTGCACTAGAAAATTAGGTGGGTTTCAGATTTTAGTTGATGACAACGAAAAAGTCTTAAAGGGTTGGCATTTAGGTGCGACTATTAACGCAAAAAGCGATATTATAAAAGCACTTTATAGGCTTTTAGAATCTGAATATTAGAATGATAAATACCCCTATACGGCATTGAAAAATAAGTAAATGAAATTGCGGCGATGGCACTCGTTGGCGAATTTGTTTCCGTCAAAGAATTACTCACCGCCGCAATGAAAGGTTTTGCAGAAGATGAAGATATTAAATCACAAGAAAATGCTGATTTATGTTTTAAGGCTTTGCAAACATTCCTAAAGTAATTAGGGAGCTACCGAAAATGGTCGTTGGTGGCTCGGTTCACTCCATAGCACCCATAAAGTAAGGTTTTTTAAATGAAAGTTCAGAAATAAAGAAAAAATAAAGTTTCCTAAAATAAACAGTTGACACAGCCCCCTTTATATGATATAATATATGTATCAACAGAAAGAGAGGATATATAAATGAAAAAAAGATTTACTTTAGTTATAAGAAATAAAAAATATAATATGATAGACCTTGATACACACGATTTATATATAGGACTTTGGCAGATATTCAAAGCCTTATGGAAAAATAGAAAAAATTACACACTATATATAAATAAATAAAATAGACAAATCCCGATAGCAGAAATACCCTTTCCTTTTTACCTTAAGTTTCTGCTATCTTTTTTATAAAAAACTATTGACAATTATTTAGTTTTAATGTATAATATATTTATAAGATAAAGGAAAGAGGTAATTAATATGAGAGAAAAAAGATTAACAGTAATGCACAATGTAGTAGTAGGATATGCAGATGATTATGCTTTAAATAATTGGTTGTCTGTAATACCAGATGGTGAAACTCCAGAAGTATTCGCAGAAATCGCCGCAGATGATGAATTATATCACGAGGCTTGGCAAGTGTTTAGTAAAATAATCAAGAGAGATAGAACTGTAGCATTACAGTATATCGCAGAAATCGACAAAATGATTGAAGAAGATTATCAAATCTAAATGAAAATAAAGGGTGCTACAAGCACCCTTTGAAATAAAAGAAAGAGAGGTAAATAATATGGAAGTAAATTTTAAGAATATCCTAGAAAGTAATGAAGATTTGACAATTCACGGAGAGGGCTTAACTGATGGAGATACTTTTGTTTTTAAAGATGAACCAACAAAAATCTATATGATTGCAGATGGAGAGTCTCAAATTTTTAATATTGAAACTGGTGAAGCCTTTACACTAAAGAGTAAAGATTACGAAAAGCCAATTAAAATAGTATATGGTAAATTTCAAATTATATCAATAAAAAGATAAGGGGATTAAAATGATAACAATAGTAAAAAAGAAAAAAGTAGAAAAAATATTAAAAAATTGTGGTTTTATTTGGTTTTATATTACTAAAAATATATTAGTATGCAGAATGTATGGGAATAAAAAATTACACCCTATCGGTTATTATATTCCAATATTAATTATTTTAAAATAGAGAGGAGAATAAAAATGAAAACAGTAGATTTATACAAAGAGATTCAGAATATAGCAGATAGACTTGAAGATATTAGAATGTTACTTTATAATAGTGCAGAACACAGGGGTAACTTTGAAGAAGAATTTCAAAATTTTGATGATAATATGTTTCGTTTACAAAGTGAATTAAGAAATTTAGTTTCCGATGAATTAGAGCTTTATGATAATACAGAAGATTAAGAAAAAGTCAATAGGCAAGTTGCACAAAATGTAACTTGCTTTTTTATGCAAAATTACTACTTGACAAAGGGCGGCGGATGTGCTATAATAAAAGGGGGGTTTATAAGCTTATATATTTCAGATGTTTATCGGCTCGTCGATGGTTGA
>ERZ780106.82-NODE-82-length-40288-cov-5.536550_pt1 | contig 40288 bp, 25 predicted proteins | sample MGYA00511572_ERZ780106 | MGnify/ENA primary metagenome ERZ780106 (study PRJEB29588, sample SAMEA2161876) | human gut metagenome | biome: human gut; feature: human-associated habitat; material: faeces | place: Denmark | collected 2008/2010 ...
GGAGCGTCGTGTCCGTCACTGAAAACGGAAGCTCACCGAAAGAGAAATACAGTGAATCTGTCTTGAAATTTATAAGCGAATCTCCCTTGTAAGGGAAACTTTCCTTGTAACTGCACCCTGCGATTATGCCTGCCAAGGCCAAAATCATTGCTGTTCTTCTCATTTCCGTGCCTCCCCGTTTTCGTACTCGCTTTCCGGCAGCGGAAGAACATAAACATCGTCAGATGCTGTGAAATGTTTGCTGTTTACCCCATCCATATCCATATTGAACCGCTTGTAAATGAAGAAAATCTGTCCCTCTCCCCAGTACTCCTTAATATATTCCCCGACAAGTTTTCTTCTGAACTTTGCCTCCGTGTCGATGTCTTCGGCCGAAAGCGGAAGCAGTCCGCGGGCAGTCACCACTGCATTCAGATATTCCAGTGCCTTCTCCATGTTTGCAGATGCATATGCGGACTCCGCCAGAATGTAGTACATCTCGGGAATCCTTATGAGATTTGGTCCGGGAATGCGCCCGGTAGGAACTATCTGGTCCTCATCATAGTTCTTGTCATATAGTTTCACGCATAGCGTCACACTCTTCGTCCAAGTCCTCTTGGCGAAACATGCCTGATACCGGTAATCATTGTTTGTGGAAGTGAATGTAGGGACTTCGAACAGCGCCTGGTAATTGTCACGTACCATCAACATTGACTCGGTAAGTCTGGTGGGGTAGAGGTTGCTCCTCACGTCCAGATACATGTTCGGAGCATGCAGTCCGAAGATGCACTCCCTGTTTGCCAGATATCCCTTGAAAAGACTTTTCACTTGCTCGTCCCGAGTGAACTGGAAATCACCCTCCAATGCGGCTTCAGCGTACTTGGCCGCTTCTCCGTGGTTACCCGCCCAGTTGTGTACGCGCGCCAGAAGAGCCGCGACAGCATATTTGTTCATATAAACATTGGACGGAGTCCTCCCGGAAATCTCCGGAGATTCTGAAAGCAGTTTGTACGACCGCTCCAGATCATCAGTGATCCTGTCATATACACCCTTTACAGAAAGCCTCCTGAAAGGCGTTATGGAAAAATGGTCGGCATAGGGAATTGCTTCAGCATCAGGCTTTTCCATTCCAGGAGCAAACAGGCGGAGTATATCGAAATGTACCATCGCCCTTACGGCCCGCGCCTCGCCTTCGATATGAGGAAGCCCCGGATAAGAATGCCCGGAGACATTGTCAATGATACTGTTCGCAGAAGAAATGACGTTGTATGCGTCGCCCCAGATGGCGTCGATACGCGCACGCACATCCGAGTCCCTATATTTGAGGTCAATGCTTTTTGTCAATGTTGTCTCGCCTTCGCCATAGTCGTTGAAATACAGCTGTGCTATTTCGTCGATGAATCCGAAAGAGAGCTCCTTGCCATATAGGCCCTCCGCTGCCATGGAAGCATAGACTCCATCCATAGCGTCAATGAATCCCTGCTCGTTCCCGAACATTTTTCCGTTGTTTACGATTCCCGGAGTGTCAATGTCAAGAAAACTGCAAGAAGATGTCAGAAGAACTATAATAAAACCAGATATGTACCTATTTGTCATATTGTCAGATGTTTAGCGATAATGAGAACTGAAATGTCCTTGCGAAAGGATAGTCCAGACCGCGCTCCCTGCGGATGGATGACCAGTTGAAAAGGTCACCTGTGGACAACGAAACCATGGCCCTGCGCAGATGTATCCGGGTAATCCAGTTCTGCGGCAATGTATATGAGACTTTGAGAGAAGAACCGTCAAGGGCATATTCTTTGGCCACGAACCTGTCAGTGACGGGCGTGACTTCCCTGGAGGCTATATTTTTATATTTGGCCATATCGCCAGGCTGCTTCCATCTGTCGTAGAATACACGCCTGTCGGCGTTTTCGCGCGGGTTGCCACCTTCGACTTTTGTCGCAAGAGTCTGGTTATAGACAGTGGCTCCCAGCCTGTAGGCGAAAGTCATCGAAAAATCCAGGCTCTTCCAGCTGAACGACGCCCCGAAAGCACCATTCACCACCGGAGAGGTGTCTCCAGCCACGTATTTGTCCTTGTAACTGTACTCATAAGTATAGTTCCCATCCTTGTCAATGAATACCTCACGTCCGTTTGCAGGATTGATTCCTGCGGAACGCATGACTTTCAGAGCCGTCATTGACTCTCCCTCCTGATAAAATGAAGCCGGCAGTACGGACGAGGATGATGCCTCGTTCTTCTCGTTCAAGTTCTTCAAGTAGTCACTTATATGAAGAATCTTGTTGGTGTTGTGGCTGGCGTTGAGGAAAAGGTTCAGATTCAGATCTTTGCGTTGCAGAACATTCCCTCTTATGGACAGTTCCACTCCTGAATTGCTTATCTTCCCAAGGTTCTCTTTCGCATTGCTGAACCCTATGTGCGGTGGTTTGGAAATGTCCATCACAAGACTGTTGGTAGTGTCATAGTAATAGTCAATGCTGCCGCTTAGCCTGTCAGCAAACACTCCGAAGTCCAAGCCTATGTTTCTTTTCAGACTTCGCTCCCATTTGAGGTTTGGATTTACCATTGAGACCGGCACGGCGCCGATGTTGCCGTTGTAATACAAATCTGAACTATACCGGTATGAAAGCTGCGCCTGATATGGATTGAAGTTGGCATTGCCTACGAATCCGATGCTGGCGCGCAGTTTCAGCAGTGAGATCTTTGTCGTCTGTATGAATTTCTCTTTGTGGATGTTCCAGCCGAAACCCAAGGAACCGAACGGGGCGAACCTGTTGTCTGTGCCGAACTTGGAAGAACCTTCATAACGTATGGAGAAATCGGCGAAATAACGGTTTCCGAAGATATAGTTCGCATTTGCGTAGAATCCAAGCATCCTGGACCGGTTCTCTCCTCCTCCCGGATGGCTCTCGGCGTAGCCTGTCGCCATGGACGGGTGCTCCAGTTTGTCCGAAAGTATGCCGAGCGCCGAGAACGAATGGGTGTCCGACTTTGTGGCCTCCACATTGACCCCACCGGTGAGACTCAATGAACTTGTCTGTGTCAATGTCTCTCCCCATGACTTGTTCCAGACCAGGAACGCATTGCCTGACAGTGTGTTGGATGTGCCGTCATTGACATCGGAACTTCCCTTTTTCTTGGGGTCTGCCGTGGTGTTGAATCTCTGCGACTTCGGTGAATAGAAGGTTTCTCCGCCGGACTTTGTCAGCGTGTAGCTCAATGCCGCTTCGGCTCTGAAGCCTTCGACGATGTTCCATCTCAGTTTGAACGTGTCGATGAACGAATCAGATGAGGAATGGATATAGCTGCTGAGTTGCTTTTCGTATAGCGGATTGGCTGTATTGAACGAAAGCTCTGTATTCAGTGAACCATCGGCATTGTATGGCATGTCGTACGGGTTCAGCCTCACATAGTCCGAGAACTTCCCATAGGGAACATCCTTGGACCTGGCAGCACTGAATGATGCGATATTCTGGATGAACAGCTTGGACAGACTGCCATAGGTGATGTTGATGCGCAATGAACTGCTGGTCCTGCCGGACTCATCCATGATACCTAGTGTGGAGTTTATGTTTCCTGAGACGTTGTACCTGAAATCCCGGCTGCCTCCGGAAAGCATTACGTTGTGCAGATGTGTCAGGCCTGTGCGGAGAGCCAATCGTTTCCAGTCGGTATTGACCCCGGCATTGACCCTGTCGAGTTTTTCGTAGTATACCTTTTGCCATGCGATGTCGGTGCTGCTGGAACCTGTGAAATTGCCGTATATGCCGGCCTGACGCTCATACTCCAGTTTGTCTGCAGCATTGAGCAGGCGGTAGTCGGAAAGGTCAGGCACACTGACTTGCATATTTCCTGAGTAGCTGACTTGCAGCTTTCCGTATTGCGTCGGTCTTGTGGTAATGACTATTACTCCGTTTGCGGCCTTGGAACCATAGAATGACGTGGCGGAAGCATCTTTAAGAATTGAAATGGATTCAATGTCTTCTGCCGGCATGTCGAAGATGTATGTGATGTCCACTTCTGTTCCGTCAAGGATGAACAGGGGAACATTGGTCTGATCTCCTTCGATGAAACTGCTTCTTCCCCTGAGCACCATATCCGGCACTTTGTTGGGGTTGGAACCATTCTGGATGTCGTCCTGCAGCTCGAAGCCCGGCGCCTGCAGCTGTATGATGTTCAATACGTTACTATGTGTCAGTTTCTCTATCTGGTCGCGCTTTATTACGCTTAGGGCTCCCGTGTAGCTTTCTTTTTTCTTGTCCACATATCCTGTTACGACTACGTCAGATACGGTCTCTGTCCGTTCTTTCATGATGATATTGTACTTTGTACTTTCGGTATTGATCCGTACAATCTCGTCGCAATATCCCAGCATTACCGTCTTGAAGGTCCCGATGCTGTCAGGAAGGTCGAAGGAGAAGCGTCCGTCAGCGTCTGCGGATGTGCCGTAAGTACGGCCTTTTCCGCCGTAAGCTACGATGCCGGCCCCTGCTACAGGATTGCCTGCAATGTCGGTAACAGTCCCGGCAATGTGCCTGACGTTCTGAGCTCCAACGAGTTCCGACGACATTATTGTCATCAGAAAAAGCAGCAATATCATATAGTGAGTCCGATAGTTGTTCAGGGTCATCTTTTCTTTGTCAGTCCATTTTTTTTTCGGCTGCAAATTTAAGGACCTGAATTTCTGTCGGCAATCCTATAAAATGGTGATTTTTCATTGGCGAAATACCTACAAATGGTGAGTTGACGTTTTATGGCATTGGCGTAAATTTGTGCCCGAAAAAAATGAATGGAGAAATGATGAATGACAACCATGCGGCTGTATTGGTGCTGGCAATGATGCTGGGAGTTTCTGCTGCAAGTTCTTGCTCGTCCGTCCGCGATGAGATGGAAAAAGACATTGATATCGAAACGCCTATACGTGAGGCCGATGATATCAAGGTTATTCCGGGGAGACTCAGGGTCAAGTTTTCGGAAAATGTGGAGCCGAGGATTAGTCTGCTTTCTGCAGTCGGAGCGACCAGGATGGAGCGTGTGTTCCCGTATGCCGGAAAATTCGAGGCACGTACTCATAAGGAAGGTCTGGACAGGTGGTATAATGTATGGTATGACGAGGCTGTTCCTGTAACCAAGGCTGCAGGCGAGTTGGAGAAGACAGATGGAATCGAGGTTGTGGAAAAGGTCCTGCCTGTGAAGAGGATAGATTTCGGAGAGCCTGTCACGATGCTGCCTATGGGCGTCAGCTCATCTTCGGAATATCCAGTGGACGATCCCTATCTGCCGAAGCAGTGGCATTACCATAATGATGGCAGCCGCACGGATGCCATAGCCGGAGCGGACATTAACCTGTTCCGCGCCTGGGATGTTACGTCCGGCAGCAATGATGTCGTTGTGGCTGTCGTGGACGGCGGTATCGACTATGCCCATGAGGATTTGGCAGGCAATGTCGGCAACTGGGCTGAACTCTATGGACAGGAAGGTGTGGATGATGACAACAACGGCCATGTCGATGATATCTATGGCTGGAAATTCATATATACAGACCGTAATCCGATGGGGGATAACAAGATAACTGCTGTCCCGCATGGGACTCACGTGGCAGGTACCATAGGCGCGGAGAATAATAACGGCAAAGGTGTCTGCGGAATTGCAGGCGGAAGCGGAAACCATTCCGGAGTCCGTCTGCTCAGCTGTCAAATGTTTACGAACAACAAGAATGATGACGGCGATTCGGATGCGGCCATCAAATACGGAGCCGATGCCGGTGCAGTCATTAGCCAGAACAGCTGGGGATATGATGGAGCGACCTGTCTTCCCCAGAGTTGTCAGGAGGCCATAGACTATTTCATAAAATATGCAGGAATTGACGAGAACGGAAATCAGGTAGGCCCGATGAAGGGTGGGATAGTGATTTTTGCGGCAGGCAATGATGACCGCAATTATCTTTCCTATCCGGCATGCTACGACCAAGTGCTTTCAGTGGCATCCGTCGCACCTGATTACCGCAAGGCATATTATTCCAACTATGCGAAATGGGTAGATGTCGCTGCACCAGGCGGAACCTATCGGAAAGACGGACGCTATGATGACGAGTGTCCGGTCTACAGCACGCTGCCGGATAACCAATATGGCTATATGCAGGGTACTTCAATGGCGTGTCCTCATGTCTCAGGCATAGCCGCACTTGCCGTCTCCAAATATGGAGGTCCTGGCTTCACGCCGGATAAATTGAAACTGTACCTCACGCGAGGAGTCAATAATGTTGATGCGTATAATCCTGGTTATAAGGGGCTTCTCGGGTCTGGTGCTGTGGATGCCTACAAGGCTGTATCTTCGGACCAAGGCTATGCTCCTGACCGTGTGGTTGACCTTCAGAACAGCAATACGGCCGGAGAAGTGGAACTGACATGGACCGTACCTGAAGACAAGGATGACGAGTATCCTGATACATTTTTGATAATGTGGCGCGTGGGGACATTGGACAAGCCGGATCCGGAAAATCTTCCTGAAGGCGCAAGCCTTGTACGTGTTCCGGTGAACGGGAAAAAATCCGGAGACAAGATGTCATATACTCTTCTGAACATGGACCAGGATACCCGCTACACCGTGGCGATTATTGCCGAAGACCCGTGGATGAACCGTTCGCCCGTATCCTCCATTTCCTTCGGGACTCCTGTAAACGAACCGCCTGTCCTTTCCACTGATGCCGTTCAGCCGGTGCAAGTGGCTTATAACCGGCGCGTGCGTGTGACTTGCCTGGTCACGGACCCGGACAGCAAGGACTATACGTATGAACTTACTGACCCGAGCGGTGCGGTCACACCTGTGAAAGAACAGGGCAAACTGCATCTGGACATCTTCAACTACAAGCGTACTCCTGGCTCTTATTCGCTGCATGTTACGGTTTCGGACCGTTTCGGTGCATCCGACTCGGCAGACTTGAGATTCGATCTGCTGCCGGATCAGGCCCCGGTTGTCGTCAATGCCTTTGCTCCGGTCTATCTCGGCTCAATGAAGGAAACCTCCGTATTCCTGCCGTCATCTGCATTTGAAGATGAGGTCCCCGAGACCGTAAGATACAGTCTGTCCTGCGACAGGTCAATGCTTTTCCTTCAGGAACTCCCTTCAGGAGAGTTCAGCATAATGCCTCTTAAATTCGGTCGGTCGGAAGTTGAGGTAACTGCTGTCGATGAGGGCGGAAATGTCTCGCAATGTACTTTTGCCGTGCTATGTCGAGATGATTCCCGCGAAGTCGATTTGTACCCGAATCCTGTCAAGGATATCGTGCATATCCGTATGGGAAGAAATGTGAAAGGACAGGTCAATGTCTCTGTGTATGATGCCGCAGCGAGGCGTGTACTGACTGCTGACGTGCAGATTGCCCCGACAGAACCGGCTTCAGTGGATATGTCATCTTTGGGCGGCGGAAATTATACGGTCCGCATCTCCTGGGATGGAGGCTCACTTGTCCGCACAGTTGTTAAATTATAGATTTTCATGTGCTATGAAACCATCAGGACTCAATATTATATTGGCAATCTGCTGCGTGGAATTTTTCTGCCTTGCCACCATCACGGCCGCAGCTCAAGAGACAGGCGTTTTTATGAAAAATCCGGCGGATTCGAGGACAATGTCCCTGGCAGGTGCCGGGGTGGTATCACTCGATGATGTTTCTGTGCTGGACAACGCTGCACTCTCTCCGTTCTCGCAGAATCGCTTTTCTGCCGGCTTTTCCTGTCAGTCGTGGATGCATAACGTTCTGGGCGGAGGAATGTCATCTTATTCAATGTCGGCAAGATACAGTTTCAGCAAGGCCGGGACTGTCTATCTCGGCATGCGCTCTTTGAAAACACCGCCTTTCGAACAGACTGATGATTATGGCAATGTCATTGATGACACAGCCAAGCCTGAGGACATGGCTTTTGAAATGGGATATGCCCACAAGTTCTGTGGAGATTTCTCGGCAGCATTGACTGCCAGATATCTACGTCTGGACCCAGGCTATGGAAATGCTGCCAATGCTGTTTCCTTCGATGCCGGTCTAGCTTGGCGCCATATATTCAAAGGTGTCATGGAAGACATTGCAGCAATTGCGCAGTTGAAGAATTTCGGCACGTCGCCGGATTATGGCTCAGGCCGCCGCAGCCTTCCATGGCTTGTCAATGCAGGTGCTTCAGCCGGGCTTCTGGCAGGTAAGCATAACCGTTTCCGCGCCGGTGCCGCCCTGGATATTTCCGTGGCGCCGACATGCGGCAGTCTGTCTCCGAGCAGGGGAGTCTCAGCCTCTTTCGGTGCCGAGTACTCATACCGCCGCATGGTCTATGCCAGAGGGGGCTATCATTTGGGCAATAAATCTGCCGGTGAGCAGCGGTGGGCCTCTGTAGGATTGGGCTTCCGCTTCTGGCATATGACGCTTGACGCTGCTCTCATATTGACTCCGTCATCATCTCCTTTGCACGACACCGCCTCCGGAACACTCTCGATTTGGTTCTGAGAGTGGCATTGACGCTATCGGCGGCAGCATTGGCCCTTTTGATATCATTGACAGAGGCTGACTTTTTGGGGCGGCTTCCATTGGTGATGCGAATATTTTGCAAAATTATTTTCGTATATTGGACCGAAATAAGGTTGATCAGAAATATTATACGGAAAAATGAAAACCTACAACTTGATTACAGCGGAACAAATTGCGAGGCTGGAAGCACAATCGTGCAGGTGCGATGACTGGAACAATGTCTTTGTAGACCCGGAATTTGACACGGAGTACGTGAGAAATGTGACGTTCTCCGGACAAATCAAACTGGGCTCATTCAAAAAAATATTCACATTGGCAGGGGGAATCCGGAAGCACAGCGGAATTTTTCACGCTACCCTCCACAATGTCGTGGTGGGAGACGACTGCATGATCGAACATGTCCGGAACTACATTGCAAATTACGTCATCGGCAACGGCTCGTATCTGGAGAATGTGACGGACCTGATTACCTATGGCGAAACATCGTTCGGCAACGGAATCAAGGTCAATGTCCTTAATGAAACGGGCGGACGTGAAGTCATCATCCATGACAATCTGTCCTCCCATGAAGCCTATATATCAGCACTTTATCGACACAAACCGGCATTGACTGAAGCCCTCGACAAGATGGTCGGAAAATATGTGCAGAGCGTCACAGCCTCCTTCGGCGTCATCGGCGAGAATGTCGAAATCCTCGACGCGATGCATATTGTCAATGTCAATATCGGCCCTTATACCAGAATCAAGGGCGTTTCACGGTTACGTAACGGATCGGTCATTTCCTGCAAGGAAGACCCTGTAGAGATAGGCATGAACGTGATAGCCGATGATTTCATCGTGGAAAGCGGAAGCAAGATTACTGACGGCGTGATGATTTCCAAATGCTTTGTCGGACAAGCCTGTGCCCTAGGGCATGGCTACAGCGCTTCGGAATCATTGTTCTTCAGCAACTGCCAAGGAGAAAACGGCGAGGCATGTTCGCTTTTCGCCGGGCCATATACGGTTACCCATCACAAGTCGACACTGCTGATTGCCGGAATGTTTTCATTCATGAATGCCGGTTCGGGGTCCAACCAGAGCAACCACATGTATAAGTTGGGACCGATTCACCAGGGTATTCTCGAAAGGGGAGCGAAGACTACATCTGACTCATATATATTGTGGCCTGCTAAAATCGGCGCGTTTTCCCTTGTAATGGGACGTCATGTCAACAATCTGGACACGACTGATTTGCCGTTTTCGTATCTGATTGAGCAGCAAGGCTCTACCTATATCGTTCCTGGCGTGAACCTGAAGTCTGTCGGGACCATACGTGATGTCAAGAAATGGCCGGAAAGAGACAAACGGAAAGACCCGCACCGCCTGGACCACATAAATTTCAACCATCTGAGTCCTTTCACCGTGCAGAAGATGTTTGCCGGCATTGACATTCTGGAACGCCTCAAGGAGGCTTCCGGTCTGAGGGCTGACAATTATTCTTACAAGAAAGCGACAATCCGTAATGCGGCACTGTTCAAAGGCATCAAATATTACCAGACAGCTATAGTCAAATTCTTGGGCAACTCGCTGATTTCCAGGATTCAGGATGCTGATATCAGTACGGACGAGGGACTCCGTCTCGCATTGCGCAAGGATACTGCCGTGGGCTCCGGACAATGGGTGGACATCTCGGGTCTCATCGCCCCGGCTTCAGAAATCGAAAGTATCTGTGATGACGTGATTTCCGGGAAAATAGCAGATATCAATGTCCTTTCAGACAGATTTCTGGACATTTTCGCGCATTACTACAATTACGAATGGACATGGGCCTATGATGCAATCGAACGTTACTGGAAGATTGATCTTGACAAGATTACACGAAGTGAAGCCGCCGATATGGTGAAACAGTGGAAGAATGCAGTCGTGTCTCTGGACAAGTTGATCTACGAAGACGCCCGTAAGGAATTCGACTTGACGACCATGACGAGTTTCGGGGCCGACGGCGACAAGACCCGCCGGAATGAAGATTTCAATGCCGTCCGCGGCGGAGGTTTCGATGACAATCCTTTCGTTCAGGAAGTCATTGACCACATCCGCCGCAAGTCGGCACTCGGGGACGGTATCATTGCCCGCCTCAAGTAAATTTTCCGTATCCATGTGTCCTGTCGAATATCAGAATACATGGAGATAACTCCGACCATGGCATGATGATTGTCTTATCGAGTCTGCGTACAACATTGATTCTTATCCGAAAACCAATTGATTATGAACAGAAATAAATTGACGGCAGCAACGGTCGCATGCATTCTTATGCTGACCTTCAGTATCTCTGCAATCGCGAGAATTAAAAAACCTGTCATAGAACGCGGCATGACCAAACAGCAAGTGACAGCTTTGCTTGGTACCCCGTTGACATCCAGTTTCGATGAATTCGGCGACATCTGGATGTATGAAGAATGGCGCGGACCGTTTGTGGGTGGTTCGAACATAAGGATTTATGTAATGTTCGATATGACTGGTAAAGTCGTCAGATGTGACGAACGGACAATTGAGTCCAACCGGCAGGAAGAAATCAATTCTCAGGTTTACTCCAATGGCGTTCCAAGAATAAATCAGCAGGTATATCCGCATGGACTGCACGGGCTGAACGATAGAGACTTTTCCACTTTATATAAAAAAGTATCCGATGCCAGCTTCGATAAAGACAAGAAGGATTTGATAGAAGTGGCCAGCCTTGGCTGCTATTACTCATGCAATCAATGCGCGAAGATATTAAGCATCTTTTCGTTTGACGATGATAAACTAGCCGTGTTCAAGTTAATGGCTTCTCATATCATTGACTTGCAGAATATACATATAATTTATCAGCAGTTTACATTTGATGATGCCAAAAAGATGGTCTCGGATATTCTGCAGTCAGAGTTTGCACATTACTCGCACTGATCGACAGATTCATTCGTCATAAATCAAATATCCCAGCATTTCAGACGCCATTTCAGGCGTAAAAATCCGCAACAGCCGCAGGTGTTCGTAACAATGTGGCTGTGATAGCCCATGAATCCCTAATTCACGAACACCATTTCCTTCAGCAGATGGTCTGCGCCGGCCAGCTTGTCTATGGTGAACAGGACATAGCGGATGTCAAGCGAGATGTTGCGGCAATAGTCAGGGTCGAATTCGATATCGCTCATCGTGCCTTCCCATACGCGGTCGAAATTCAGACCGATCAGGTTGCCGTCCTTGTTTATCACCGGACTTCCGGAATTGCCTCCCGAGGTGTGGTTGGTGGCGATGAAGCATACCGGAACTGTCTTCTTTCCATTGTCCCCGGTTATCGCCCATTGACCGTAATCCTTGGCCGCATAGATGTCGCGCAGCCTCTGTGGAATGTCATAGTCGAAAATCTCAGGATTGTCCTTTTCCATTATTCCTTCGAGCGTCGACTGCGGCTTGTAATATGTCCCGTCGGCAGGGGAGTAGCCGCTGATGCTTCCGTAAGCTACTCTCAATGTGAGATTTGCATCCGGGAAGAATGCTTTCTTCGGCTCGAACTCCATCTGACCTCTCATATAGTCCCTGTAAAGCAGAGTGATTTCACGGTTCAGGCGTTTCTCGTAAGGGTATACGTCGCTTGCATACCATTTCCTGAATTCATTGGCGAACCTTACCGCCGGATCCGCATACATGGTTGCCGTATCTGATGCCTGCAATTTCGCAACCTTGTCCGCATCCGTGAAGAGGGATTCTCCGAACAAAGCATCTGCCCAGTTGCTTACGCTTCCGTATTTCGCCAGCTCTTCTTTCATATACTCCGGATGGAACTCTTCGGGAACATCTTTAGCGAATGCGCTCATGGTCGCCACGAAAGACTCCTTGTCGATAGGAAGGTAATAATCCTTGTAGAATGCCTCCGACAGGGCTGCCGCCCCTTCATTGTCGCCGCCGGCAAGCTTCTTCGCTACCGCTCCCGCGAAACTGCAAAGCTCCACGGACGCGGCCGTCTCGCTGTAATACTCCCTGGCGAAAGTATAAGGTTCCAATGCTCCATACAATGAATCCAGGCGTGGCAGTATGGTGCTGTATTCCGTCCCTTCGGCCCACTTGGCAAATCTCTTTTCGTATTCCTGTTTTGCGGCTACGGTGCCCAGACGGTTGATTCCCTTCATCTCGCCCTGCCACTTTTTCCATGCGTTGGCCACGCCGGCATTCTTGGAAGAGTACTGGATTCTGACCTTCTGGCTCTCGGACATGTATTTTTTCTGAGTGTCTAGCCTCATTGTCCTCAGTGCTATCTTCGCAGGGTCGGAAATCTCCGATACATATCTCACGCCTTCTGACATGATATATTCCTGGGTCCTTCCCGGAAATCCGTACACGAATGTGAAATCGCCTTCCCGGACGCCTCCGAGTGAAATCTTGAAGAATCTCTTGGGCGTGTATGGGACATTGTCCTCGGAATATTCCGCAGGGTTGTTGTCCTTGTCTGCATAGATGCGGAAAATCGAGAAGTCGCCCGTATGGCGCGGCCACATCCAGTTGTCCGTGTCGCCGCCGAACTTTCCGATGGATGAAGGCGGAGCACCTACCAAGCGGATATCGCCGTATTCGCGGTAGAGGAACAGGAAATACTGGTTTCCGTAATACAATGACTCGACAGTAGCCCTAAGTCCCTTTCCTTCAGCAGTTACCTCTTTTATGAGCTGCTTGGAATTGACATTCACGATGGAGTCCCTTTGCGCTTCGGTCAATTCCTGGGTATATCCTTCGAGAATCACGGAAGTGACGTCTTCCATCCTTTCCAGGAAACTCACGCTGAGTCCCTTGTTCGGCAGTTCCTCCTCTCTGCCCATTGCCCAGAATCCGTCCCGCAGGTAGTCGTGTTCGACGCTGCTGTGCTTCTGGATCTGGCCGTATCCGCAGTGATGGTTGGTGAGAAGCAGTCCTTCCGCTGAAATGACTTCACCAGTGCATCCGCGCCCGAAAAGCACGACCGCATCTTTCAATGATGCCTGATTCACGCTGTAAATGTCTTCTGCCGAGAGCCTGAATCCCTTGCTCTGCATGTCCCCGATCCTCTGCGAAATCAGCGACGGAAGCCACATGCCCTCATCCGCATAAGCCGCCGTTTCCGCAATGATTCCCATCGACAATGTCAATGTCAATGCTCCGATCGTGTTCCTGAAAATTCCTTTCTGTGTCATTCGGTTCTTGTATGATGTATGTTTTGTTTGATTAAATATGTCCGCATGGCGTTAATGACGGACATCACACAAAGATAATCAAATGCCGCCGATAATTCACAACCGTTGCGCGTTATTTGCCGCAAGAGTGACTGTATGATTTCCGCCACGCCTCTTTTCAATGCGTACCAGGGCAACAATAAGTAGGCGTGGCGCATAAGTCCTTACGTCATAGCGGATTAGCTACTTTCAAGGTTGCGGTTTTGCAAACTCTGAAAATGCCGAAATATCTAATAGCTAGCTATTTACACGCCACGGCGCATAATTTCTACTTGTGCCAAACAGTTCACTTGCAAGTGAGGCATTTATTCTGATATGAATATCCCCTTGCAAGAAACCTGATTTTCGCTATCTTTGCAAAGATTTAAACATTTTGTGAGATAGATTTGAACATTTTGTAATGGAAAATCAGACATTTTACGTTAGGAAATACTACAATGATGTATTAGGCAGAGTCAATGAGAAAAGGAATAAGATACAAGTGATTGTGGGCCCTCGTCAAGTTGGAAAGACCACCTTGATGGATCAAGTTCTGGAGAAGGTCACGATTCCTTATACTCTAACGAAGGCAGATGGGGTTAATCCAAAAGATTCCAGTTGGATTCATCGTACATGGGAGTCTGTACGTGGACTGATGGAAATTAAGCACGAGCAAACTCACTTGCTTGTCATTGATGAGATTCAAAAGATTGATCAATGGAGTGAGGGTATCAAGACGGAATGGGACTGGGATACTCATAATAATGTAAACATCAAATTGATCCTGCTCGGATCTTCCAGACTGATGTTACAGTCCGGACTTAAAGAGAGCCTTGCCGGAAGATTTGAATTGATTCGAATGGGACATTGGTCTTTCAAAGAAATGTCGGATGCTTTTGGATTATCATTGGAGGAATATATATATTTCGGGGGATATCCAGGCGCAGCTGGATTCTTGTCGGATGAAAGTCGTTGGAAACGCTATATTAAGGATAGCATAGCTGCTCCGGCAATCGAAAACGATATTCTTCAAACCAGCAATATCTACAAACCTGCTTTGATGAAGCGGTTATTTGAACTTGGATGCAAATATTCGTCTGAGGAATTGTCTCTTACGAAAGTTGCAGGACAACTTCAAGATGAGGGGAATGTCACGACTCTTGCATCTTATCTTGATTTGTTGGACCAGTGCCAATTAATCTCCGGGCTTCAGAAGTATGCTAATGATGACGCCCGCAAATATAATTCAATCCCTAAATTCCAGGTTTATAACAATGCATTGCTGTCGGCCTTTCAACGAAAATCGTATGCGGCAGTAAGAGTTGATGCAAAATTATGGGGAAGGTGGGTTGAAAGTGCTGTTGGTGCACATCTTCTATCACAGGCTGAGGACGAAGATTTGAGGGTGTTTTATTGGCGGGAGCGCGATGATGAAGTCGATTATATCGTGCAGTCTGATGATTCTTGCATTGCGCTTGAAGTTAAAAGCGGGAGAAGAGGAATGAATAACGGATTGCCTAGGTTTACCGAAAAATTCAAACCTGCACATAGTTATATCATTGGCACTGGCGGAATCCCTCTCGATGTTTTTCTTGCGAGTTCAATAACAGAGTTGTTTTAGACATTTTGTAAGACAGATTTGAACATTTTGTAAGACGGAAATGAAAATTGAAGAGGCGATTTTGTATGTTCTGGCTGAACGCAACGGCGGGTTGAGGACTGAACAGATTGCGGAGATCATAAACCGCCGGAGGCTGCATGTCAGGAAGGACGGGCAGCCGGTTACGTCGGCGCAGGTCTATGCCGTGGTAATGCGTTTTCCGGAAACGTTTGTGAAGGCAGAGGGGCGCATTATGCTGCTCATCTGAAGTCTTGTTCCGAAAACGACATAAAGAAAGTCGACCGCATGGCGCGATCGACTTTCTTGAGTTTATCAGTCTTCCGGATATGGAGCGAAATCGGATTTCGATGCGCCGCATACCGGGCATTTCCACGAATTCGGGATATCTTTGAAAGGTGTACCAGGTTTTATCCCGCCATCGGGATCACCCTCAGCCGGATCATAAATCCATCCGCATCTGAGGCATTCATACTTCATCAGATCTTTTGGCATAATATAATTGATTATTAGTTAATACACTCGAAATTAATCAATTATATGATAATTTCAAAATTCGTAAAGATGAAATTTGCATCTTATATGGTCAATAGGACATTGTACATTAATTAAATGTAGGCATTGACAGTATCGACAATAGATTTTTTAACATTTTCCCAATCGAGATTCTCCGTCATCCTCGGCATTGGGTCTGCTTCTGCATCTTGAAAATATGTGAGGCTTTTGATTGCAGTAAATAGTTGTGCATCCGAAAATTTCCGAACATATAAATCAAGCAGCTCTTCAAGTGAATATGTTTTCAGGAGGAAGTAATAATCAATGAAATCCTTTTTTGTCCCACGATTGGTAATTGCAGATAATTTCATTGCTGCAATATCTTGTATGCTGGCTAAAGTTACACCATTTTCGACAACAGGTGTGTCTATCCATGGATACGGATAGTTTACGATATCCACTTTAATGCCATCCACAATCAAGAATCGCATCATTTTGGATGCTGATATTGGTGATACGGAAGCAAACGAAGATAATTCGAATACAATATCTTCCAGAGGCGCATCAATTTTTCCGAAGAAATCCAAATCTATGGAGACCCTATGCCCCAGTTGTAAAGCGAGAGCCGTCCCTCCGACAAGTCTCGACTCTTTAAACATATCCAAAGATTGAATCTTTTTTAGAAGTTCCAATGTGTTTGGGTAGATGGTTTCGTAGTGTAGCATCTGAATGATTCTTTAGGGATGGAAGTCAGTGCGCAAATGAAAGAAAGAGCTTTTGGGTCCAAAGTCCGTAAATTTTGGGCGATTTCAGCTATGCGTGGGATTCCATATTTGCTGACCAGAAGCCTCCAATCATTGAATTTTCCTAATTCCAGGACACGGCTTACCACAAAAGGCGCATTGGACTCCAAATCTAAGGTCCCCTTTTCCACATCCCAGAAAAGAAAATCTGAGAATGAATTTATATATTCTCTATCGCTCATAAGTAGCAAATATATGAATTGATACCCGAAAATCCAAGTCTAATCAGGGCCGTGTGAATCTGGAAATCTTTGAAACCTGCAAAAAAATGCTATCTTCGCGGTAAATGGAAAAAATTATGGAAGAACCGATATTGAATGCCCATAACAAGGCTGAATACGAGCCGGCGCATACCGCAGAACATATCCTTAACCGCACGATGGTCAACATGTTCGGATGCCCGCGTTCGCGCAATGCCCATGTAGAGCGGAAGAAAAGCAAATGCGACTATATCCTTGACACCTGCCCTACGGACGAGCAGGTGGCTGCAATCGAGGCTAAGGTCAATGAAATTATCAATGCAGCATTGCCCGTGACGATACATTTCGTTTCGAAAGAAGATGCCGCCGGGATTGTGGACCTGAGCAAGTTGCCTGATGATGCCTCTGATACTTTACGCATTGTCAGCATTGGAGACTATGACGATTGCGCGTGCATCGGAGCTCATGTATCGGACACCTCGGAAGTCGGCGAATTCAAGATAATCAGTCATGACTTCAACGACGGAATCTGGCGGGTCCGCTGGAAAGTCATCTCTTGTAGATAAATGCTTTGTTCTTTAATTGATATTTTATACTTTTGTGCAAATACTTAAAATAGCATTTTAATAATTGTGGTTAATAAAGCATTACTTAAACAGCGTCTTATGGTCAAGAAGATGGCTGAAAGTGTGAAACAACCATTGTCTTATTCAAGACTCTCTAAAGTTTTGTCCGGAATAGGCGGCAAAATAACCATTCCGACGACCAGCAATTATATCGGGCATTTTGAAGATGCGTGGCTTTTGTTGCGGCTACGTAACATAAATGCTGCATTTGCGGAACGCGAAACTAACTGCAAATATTATTTCATTGATAATGGATTACTTAGCCTTTTTCTTGTGGATCCGACAACTACTTTATTGGAAAACATGGTTGCCGTTGCTCTTTTCCGCAAATATGGAAATGACTGCGATAATGAGCGCGTCTTTTTCTATAACCATAATGTTGAGGTTGACTTCTATATCCCAGAAGAAGAATTGGCAATACAGGTTTCTTATTCCATCGACAAATCGGATGTGACCTTGAACCGTGAAGTTGACGCCTTGCAGAAACTGCCGAAAGCATTACCGTGCAAGCGCAGATTGATAATAACATATGATGACAGGAGAACCTTGAATGACGCCTATGGTACAATCGAAGTGATGCCTTGCTGGGACTGGCTGATCAACTTTTAGATGTGCTTTCTGACGATGGGTTCTTCTGCTTGAGATTGAGGATGCATCATCGTCTAATACAGAAATCCGAATAGCCAAAGCGGAATCCGGCTGCCGGAGCCGACTTCGGTGTCGTCCACCGCGAGGTAGCTGTCCGGAAGATCTGCAATCTGCCCAAAGGTCTTTCCCTTGCCTCCGACTTCAAGGAGGTGCTTGTCGTCGATGAGAAAGTCTCCCTGCTTGGGGTATCGGACATCGTGCAGGACGCGAAGCTGGCTGATGAAAAATGTTTCCCGCTCGTTTCCTTTGTCTACTTTCGGACACAGCACGTGCATCAGGTTGGGATTGCCTAGAAAAATCTTGTCCGGCTTGGTGAGGGACTTGTAATTCTTGGTCTTGGCTGTGAGCAGTGCAAGGACCTGGGCCTTGTCAAGGGCATAAAGCATCTTGAGCCCAGACTCATTGTCTGTGGAGAGCTGCCGCCAAAGTTCGGACATGTTGGGTTCGAATGGAACGTGCTCGCTGATGATCATTAGGAGCTTCTTTACCTTCTGGAGTGTCTCATAGGTTACGTTCTCAACGGCAGGAAGGTCGGAATCGATGACAACGGTGACGGTTTCACGCAGTCGGGAAGGAAAATCCTCCGGGGATTCACGGTAGAAGGGGTAGTACCCTTGGGAAAGGTATGCTTCGAAGAGGGGAGCCACCTTGATATTCCCGACGATTTCCATCGCTTTCCGGACATGGTGCTTCAGAATATCATCCAGCGGGATTGTCCTGGTCTTGAAGATGCCTTCCAATTCCAGGTATTCGCGGAAGGACAGGCCATACATCGTGTACGGGGTCTGGCGACGGGACATATCCACAGTTGCATTGTCGAGGACCAGCAAGGAACTGCTGGTATAGACAATGCTCATATCGGGGTAGTCATCGTAGATGTTTTTCAGGGCCTGTGACCATCCTTCGTAACGATGCACTTCATCTAGATAAAGCCGGGTAATGCCGTGCCTGTCCGCCCAGTCGACGAGATCCATCAGGCTGTGTGTGGCAAACCATAGATTGTCCAGCGATGCATATAGCGTCTGGTCAATGTCCTCGTAGTTCTCAAGGATATGCTGGAGGAGCAGGGTGGTCTTTCCGACCCCCCTGGCACCCTTGATGCTGATGATACGCGCTTTCCAGTTGATCTGGCTGTAGAGATATCGTTTGAAGTGCAGGTCAATCTTCGCGATTTTCCGGTGATAACTGTCGTATAGCGGCTGAAGTTCTGCTTGTTCCATGGTAATGACCGTTTTGTTTACATGGCAAAGATAATGATTTTATAATTCAAACCATAAGAATTTTGAAAATTTTATGGTTGCAACCGAAATCGGTACACCTTCACTGTGTGCGGTTGTTCTGGGTGTAGCCCATATCAATGCCCACATGCGCATAAGGCAGCGCGTAAAGGTTCAATAGACATCAATAAACTTCAATGTTTTCCACCACGGCCTTGCCTTTTTCGATGACAATTCTCAGCTCTGAGGCGTCCGTGGAAGGGAAACTTATTTCGTTCTGTCCTGAAACGCAATGCCTGGTACCAGATACGGTGAGAAATTGACCTCCTCCGTTCGTTATCTGGACATAGATTCCGGCGTCGGAACCGCTGCTCAGCATGAAACGTACGCCATTGACATTGCCTTTGGCCGGAATCGTCAGGAAATCTCCTTTGCCGAGGCTTGCAGGTCCGGAGAATTTCATGTCGTCCGCCTGTGAAACGGCAACCTTACTGCCGGCATAGTCCTGAACTTGGAGTTTTGCCTGGAGCCTTATGTCTGTGGATGATGCCGCGGCCATGATTTCGAAATCTCCCGGCTCCACCACATAGTTCATGTTTCTGTCAAGCATTGCCAGATCCTTTGGAGTCAACTTGAATTCTACAGTCCTGGTCTCTCCCGGTTCAAGGGAAATGCGTTCGAATCCGCGCAGAACCTTCTCGTAGACCGTTATTGAACTTAGACAATCGTGGACATAAAGCTGCACGACCTCATCTCCGCGGACTTTGCCGGTGTTGGTGACATTGAAAGAAACCTGCACTGAATCCGTCGGGGTAATTTGATTGGAAGAGAGGCGAAGGTCAGAGTATTCGAAATTCGTATAAGAAAGACCGTAACCGAAGTCGTAGAGTGAACCGTTTACGCGACTTGCCCATCCGCCCTGTCCGAGTTCCTTGCGCCCATCTATTTGAGAAGCAGGCTTGTACGGGAAATTGAACGGAATCTGTCCCACGGTTCGCGGGAAGGTTACAGTGAGCTTGCCGCCCGGGTTGTACTCTCCCAGCAGCGCTTTTGCGACCGCGGTCCCGCCATGTGCCCCAGGATACCAGGCTTCCAAGATAGCATCCGCATATTTGTCCGCATAGTTTATTGACAATGGGCGTCCGTTTATCAGGACCACGACGACCGGCTTGCCAGTCTTTATGATTTCCTTCAGCAGAAGGTTCTGATGCCCTGGCAGTTCCAGTGACGTGCGGCTTTTGTTTTCTCCGCATGTGCGCGGACCGCCGCCCAGAACGAGCACCGTAACGTCGGCGCTTTCAGCTGCCTTAACGGCTTCCGCTATCCCGGCCATTTCTTCCGCGGTCGGGTCTTCCGGCAGCACTTCAGATTCAGGCCAATTCTTGTCCACGAGTTCACAGCCCTTGGCATATACTACATCCGCCTTGCCGTCAAGCTCCGTGCGCAATCCTTCAAGCACCGAAACGGCTTTGGTCCCCAATGGCCCGTAATGAAGATGAGCATATCCGGTGTCGTCGGCGTTAGGTCCGATTACGGCGACGCGTTTGAGTGCTTTTGTGTTGAGAGGCAATGTCTTGCCGTCAGTCCCGAACGGGGTGTCGGATGAGGCGTTTTTCAGAAGCACAAGAGATTCCAGCGAAGCACGAAGCGCCACTTCATTGTTCTTTGCCCCGTCGACTTCTTCGTCAGCTGCTTCATAGTCAGTCTGATAAGGGGAGTCGAACAGCCCTACGAGAAATTTGACGCGCAGGATGTCGCGTACTCTTTCGTCAATGACCGACATCGGAATGGTGCCTTCTTCTACGAGTTCACGCAACGGCAGCACATAGCTGTCCGGGGAACGGAAAGTGCAACGTACATTCAGTCCTGCCATAACGCTCTGGCGCACAGCTTCTTTCATGTCTGCTGCCACATTGTGTTTCGAGTAGAGATACTCCACGGCATCGCTGTCGCTCACGAGATATCCCTTGAACCCGAATTCGTCGCGGAGCCGTTCAGTAAGCCAATAATGGCTGCCCTCTATCGGCTCACCGTCATAGTCATTGTATGAAACCATTGCACCGAGGAGTCCTGCACGTGAAATTACCTCTTTCCACGGACGGATATGTATGTTCTCCACTTCATGAGGCGCCATCTGAGGGTCCACGCGGGACATGCCCTCGCGCGCCCCCTTGTTGTTCGAATAAGCAGCGAAATGCTTTGCGGTCGATGCTACCTGGAAATTTGTCTGCATTCCGAGTGTCATCTGCACCCCCAGTTCGCCTACGAGATAGGGAGACTCTCCATATACTTCTTCGTAGCGGCCCCATCTCTGGTCGCGCCCCACATCGAGAATCGGCGCATAGACATTGGTATAGCCCAGAAGCCTTCCTTCGCGGCCGGTGATTCGTCCCACTTCATGTATCAATTCCCTGTCCCAGGTGTGTCCAAGGCCGAGTTGGGTAGGGAAGTTAGTAGCACGATAGGCCTCGACGCCACGTATTCCTTCATTGGTGAAATCCACGGGGATGCCCAGTCTGGTGTCTTCGATGAAGAACCGCTGCACCTCGTTCATCGCAGCTGCATGTGTGGATGCCGGCCAGAGATAAGGCGAATACATCTCGATAGGTCTGCCCCATTGACGGAAACCGTTCAGATGCTCGTCGATCGCGCCCATGCCGTCCTTCCACAGTTTCTCCTTCCATTCAGGAGCCGGAAGCGGGTCGGCAAGAACACGCCCATAGCCGTAAAGCGTCACCATCTGACAGGTTTTCTCCTCAATCGTCATCTTCGAAAGCAAATCCTCCACTCTCGCGTCAATGTCCGTATCCGGATCTTCATAAATGTCCTTGACCCCGTTCTTGTTCAGGTCAATCCATCCCTTGTGGTATATCTTCCCGTTCTTAGGCCTGAACTTGAATGCCGTGTCCGCGCCGGCGGATTCGGTGGTCGGAAGGATTTTTGCTGCCCAGCCGCCACCAGGCGCCAGGTGTACGGTAATTTGTCTGTTATCTGGCACAGCAGCGGTTATATGACTGTAGTCGCGTGCCGCTCTGTCAGCATTGACACCATCCTGGAAAATATCCAATGTCCAGTTGCCTTCCCCAAGAAAACTGAGGTCAAGCGTCAAGTCGCGTCCGGTCCAGTCTGTCAATGATCCTATATACCAAGTCTTGCCGCTGCGACGGGCCAAGGTTATATACTTGCCGATTTCTCCGTTTATGCCGATGCTTTCATCCCATACGGTGGGTATGGAACTTATGAATTCCGTGCACTCCTCCTCGCGCATATAGTTTGAAGGAGAGTCGCAGAGCATGTTCAACGGAGCATCGAAAATGACATATTCCGCCAATTGACGGCAGCGTGTGCCTTGACTCATGGCTTCGTCATTTACCGGACGATAATTTGCACGGGTAGCATTTCTCATTGCACCCTGCGTGTAGTCCATCGGGCCTGCCGCCATGCGGATGAACGGCGCGGTGACATCGTAAGTTACCTGATCCACAGATGGACTGCTCCATTTCATTTGCTCCAGACCATGTACCCCTTCGTAATTTACGACATTTGGCCATCTGCGGTTCAGTCCTGTCGGTTTGTAAGTCCCGTGGAAATCGATCAAAAGCCCATACCTGGCCGTCATTTCCGCAGCTCTGGAGTGGAAGTCCACGATAATCTGGTCATCTCTGTCCATATAATCGACCTTGAAGCCCTTGACCCCCATCTCTGCATAGTGCCTGCAGATATTCTCCATATCCCGGTCAAATGCCCAATAACCGGCCCACAGGATGATGCCGACCCCTTTCTCCTGTCCGTACTTGACAAGTCCGGGCATGTCTATTTCGGGAATTACCTGAAGCAGATCCGCTTTTTTCCTTACAGCCCAGCCATGGTCAAGAATCACATATTCAATGTTGTGGGCTGCTGCGAAATCAATGTAGTATTTGTAGGTCTCAGTGTTTATTCCTGCTTGGAAGTCCACACCGTAGAGATTCCACCCGTTCCACCAGTCCCATGCCACTTTCCCGGGCTTGACCCATGAAAAATCCATTCCTGGTTCCTGTGCCGGTGAAAGTTTCCACACCAGGTCATTTACAGCAAGTTGCGCATCTTCGGTACTGATTATGAATGCTCTCCAAGGGAAGACCTCGTCTCCGGAAACTTTGGCTATGAAATCCTCCCGTTCGGTAACGATTCCATGGAGAAGATGCTTTCCTCCTTGCTCTACGACCTTGGGATAAGTGGCGAAGACACCCTTTAATTTGGTACTGCCTTCATCTCCAAGCAGATACATTCCAGGATAATTCGTAAGGTTCGCATCAGTGACGAGGACTTTCACTCCATTGTCCGCTTCGACAGCAAGAGGCAGAAACGCCAGCTTGTCCTTTCTCCATCCGGAAAGGTTCTGAACGGTATAGGTGTTTTCAAATGAACTGTAGAATTGACCGTCAAACTGCTTGCCGCCGAGACCGATAACGTATGGGACAAATGCTTTACGATCTGTGCCGAAATCAAATTCCGCCTGCTCGGAGATTACCTTGTACTCCTTTTTCTTGTCCAGATTGCTTTCAAACCTGTATGCAGCGCCATCATCATAAGCCCGGAAAACAAGTGAGAACTCATTGAACTGCAATCTGATCTGATTATAGTTGTCCCGGACCTCCGCCTTTTTGTATGCTGTCGCCGGGCATGTCTCGTCATAACTTGAGCGATTTACCTTGCGGAGTCTGTCATTCTCGCCGAAAACAATGCCGTCTGAAAGATTCATTGATATGGCAGATGGCGCGATCAGAACTTTTCCGTCTCGGGAGATTGAATATTTGATATCGTTGCCGACGGCGACATTTACGGTAATGTGTCCGTCAGGGGAAGTCAGACTGTAATCGCCGCTATTGGCGGACAGTGAAGTTCCCGCGAGAAGGACTGTCATGCAGCACAGTGCAGTTTGGATGATGCTATGGAATTTCATCGTATGGTGTGTCTAAAAGATTTCAGGAGGGTGCTATTGGTGAAATACGGCAGCGTCAGTGACAGCTATACGACATCCTTCAGACTCAGGCTTCTTTTCGCCTTTCACGACCAGCTTGACATTATGTTTGCCATCTTCCAGATTGAAGATATGATAGATATAATTGCTTTTATGCTCCTGCCCGCCATAGTAATAGTAGCAATCTATCGTACGGTTGAAAACACCATCGATGTAAACATCAGCCTTTCCTCCATTACGGACCCATTGGCCGCATATCGCTTGCCGGTTCCGTCGAAATCGAAACTGAGTTCATCGCCTGCATGGTCGCTGAAAATAACATTGCCATCGGTCTGCCAGTTGCCTTTGGTCACGCATGTGCTGTCCTCGCAAACTATGAAACGCCTGTCGAAAACAGCATTGGGAAAGGACACTTCCAGCGGCAGAGGGGTCGGTTTCTGGGCCTTGAATTCTATATGGTCATCTTCCACCTTGCCGCCACAACTGATGACATTGGCCTCGATATTGGACATTGTCCTGTCAATGGCTTTCCGCAATGTGTAATCTGTAAAGATGAAGAAAGTATCCTGCATGTTGTCCAGCACCGCCCGATATTCAGCAGGCAAACTGTCGTAGCCCTTCATTACGCCCAATACGCCCAGTGCCGTAGACGGATTGCAATCTGAATCGTGTCCGCAACGGGTGGAAATATCCATGGTCTTGAATACATCGCCTTCGCCGTACAACAGTCCGATGACAATGTAGGCTCCGTTCAGTTTTGCGTCAATGTTAGTGTCAATGCCAGCACAGCAAATGTCGGTATATTCCCATTTGTCCTGAATTTTCTGCCATGTCTTCTTCCAATCGGACGGATATTCTTTATAGAACGACAATACGTCCTTAATAATCTGACAGTAAGCGGATTCCGAAGGCAATGAAAGCGTGGCTTTTTCTATGACGTCATACATGTTGTCTTCCACATAAGCGGCGGAATACAATGCTGCGACGAATGCTCCTCCGTAAACGCCGTCGCCATAGTTCATAATATGTCCTATCTTGTCGGACCACTGGTTCGACAGTTGCGGCAGGCCCGGACACATCATGCCGATGAAATCCGCTTCTATCTGGAAGTCAATGTCATCTGCGTGCATGTTGTATTCAGGACGACCGGACATTGGCGGGAAAATGCTGTCGGTGTAATTCTTGCGTGCCTGGACATTGGCATGCCAGAGTTTGTATCCCGCATTGGCCAAAGCAGCCTGATAATCCTTTGCGTCAGCGTCCATTCCTTTGCGGTCCATCACTTCCATAAAGGACATCTGCACATAAAGGTCGTCCTCCCACCTGGCGCGCGTAATCAGTTCAGGCTTCCATGGAATAGGATCTTCAATGATTTTTCCCAATGATTTGAACTCTGTCGGACCGCCGTATGCGACCCCAATCATTTTACCGGCCCATCCGCCCGCGATTTTGTCCCGCAATACAGATTTGTCCAGGCGGACATCCGGCTGGCCCGCATTACAAGAAACAAGCAACGATAGGCAAACTGTCCCGATGATCGGCTTTAATAAACTTACGATTCTCATATTTTAGTGTATTTATTTCAAAAACTTATCTGCAAAATTAATGAATTGTGTCCAGTCGTAAAGCAAGATGTCGTGATTGCCCTTGCGTATGTGGTTGCCCATCCGTCCGACTGTTTCCGGATCTTCCACGCCAGGCTTTTCCGTGGATGTAAATCCCTCATAACCATATAGGTTGTAAACCGGTGTCGCTCCTACCAGGCTTAGATATTCTCCCTTCTGGTCAGCCCAGTTGTCCTCGCTTCCGCTTGAAACGTAGACCGGACGCGGAGCTATCATCGAAATCAGCTCATGCTGGTCGAAGGGGAGTGCGTCTTCGTTGTTGCTGTATTTTTCGAAGTTGCCGCAGAACCAATGCTGGAAAGCGTCATTCACGATGTATATGGTCTCACCGAATTTCCTGCGTGAGATTGCACTGCCGCAACATCCTGAGCAGTTGGATATTACCAATGCGAACCGCTGGTCGGTAGCGCCAGCCCAGAGTGCTGTTTTCCCCAGCCGCGAATGTCCCAGTACGGCGACCTTGCCAGCGTCAATGTCCTTGTCCGTTTCGAGATAGTCCAATGCGCGGGAAAGTCCCCAAGCCCAAGCCGAAATCGTACTCCAAGACTCTCCTGTACGCGGCTTGCCTTTATCCAGAAGTCCGTGCACGCCGTTGTGGAAGCCGTCATTCCAATCCGGGTCGACATCGCCGTAGAACATTGTCACGACCGCATACCCTTTGGACAATACATATTCATAAGGCCATCTGCGTCCCCAATCTCCCCGGTTGACAGGCTGGTACCACGCACCATAGTCCTCTATCTGGCTTTCCGTCGGCATGAGCACTTCCGGATCAGTGGTCGTAGCATAATTGCCTCTGAAATTCATTCCCATAAACGCCGGCGCCGGGCCTTTTGCATCATTTGGAATATACATCAGGACAGTCATGTAGTGGCTCTCATCTTCAGTGAAATATACAGCCACCTGGCGGCGCGTCGCTTTCCCGCCGAATGCGTCATGGCTCTCTTCCAGGACCTTGAAATGCAGTCCCGCAGGTTTCCCCGGCTCATATCCGTACATTTCCTGACGTAGCATATCCATGATTTCAGGGCGGCGCTTCTGCTCCCAGTCTTTCACGGACTTGACACTATTGCCGTTATTTTTCACAAGCGGGTCAGGAAGTTCATATTTCGGAACAGCCGCCTCGTCATAATTCACTTTGTACGAGGTAAGACGACGGCTGACCGTCACCGTTTCGCCTTTTTTCATGTATATCTCCAGAATGCCGTCTCCACATGCCTTCCATTGCGGTGTCTGCCCGTCATCTCCGGTAACCCTGAGCATCATTTCCGTAATACCGGTATGGATGCGGCATGTGCCTCCTTTCTCACTTGACACGGTGACGGACGCCGTATTCCCGTTTTTGCACTCTGCTGAAATAAGGAATGCCCCACGTGCGCGCATGTTCTTGAAACTCACGTCATTCCAAGACGAAGGACAGCCGTGGAAAACTCTGATGCAGTCGCCCCAGTCCTGAAGATACATCTCCTCCAATGAACACATCGCCGAGAACGGTGTCTCGATAACCGGTCCGGACTCATTATAAAGCGTATTCGGACGCAGCCATCCTGCGAAAAAATTCTTCATACAGGCCAATGCCCCGTCACCTTCGCCTGCTGTCGCCAGCATTGCGGCTTTGCCGGTCAATGAATAGCCAGTGTTGCCCTGCCAACGGTTCATGGAATATCGCATACGGCTCTCATCTTCAGGGTTTTCCCAATCCAGAATATGGTATGGGTAAATCATGAAAAGATGTGACCAATGCCTGTGGGTCGTGTCCCTGAACTCGAATTTGTCGCTGACCTTGAAACCTGTTTTCTTGTCGTATCCGAATGCGGGCAGATTTGCGAGAAAGTCTTTCCACTTCGGCAGCATCGGATCATTGAGCCCATATTTTTCGTCAATGCTGACGAGCGTGGAGAGGCCCCAGCGCAGATTCGCAAGGTCGTAATTGGAATTGGTTCCTATTTCTCCAAGCTCACCCTCTCCATATTCAGGCGATGCAGTGGAGGGGAGTGAACAGGTTCCGTCCGGGTTGGTAATCCTGATCCGGAAGAAGATGTTTACCGCCGATTTCAGCAACGGGAAAAGGCGTTCTTTCATCTGGAAATCATCTCCGTAGGCTTCGCACATCTGCCAATAATAGAAAAGCGTCCAGGTGAGATTTCCGACTTCGTATTGGTTCCTTTGCGCCAATGCCGGACTGAGTGCCGCGTGCATGTCGTAGCTTGAAGCTCGTGGCATGACCATGCATTCCTTCCAGTCTTCCTGCCCCGTGATATCGGTGACATTGCGTGTGAGATTCTCACGGTTCTTCCAGAATGAATCCCATAAAGGCTGCTCCAGCTGGCCGAGATTTGCCTTGGTCAGCCAGCTGTATGTGAGCTGTATGTTAAGATTCATCCAGATTGCCGGCCAAGGAGTGTCACATGTCGGCCATACGCCCTGCAGGTCGACTATCGGTTTCCCAGGTCGTGCCGTAGATGCGAATTTATAGTATTGGAACCACCAGAAACGCTCAATATTCTTGTCCGGGAATGTCAGGAATGCAGCATTGCTGTAGAAATTATGCCACCATGCAACATGCTGTGAATCAAGTTTTTCCTTGGAGACGGAAAAGGCATTTCTGATGATAGCTTTCGCCTCGGCCTCTGCTTTTGCAAGTTTGTCAGCCTGGGTTACGGTCGCAATCGTCCTGCTGTCAGCGCCGTTTCGGACTGTCTTCCAAGCCACAACATACCATCTTGCAATGTCGGTAAACGTGGTGTCATTAGCCAGTGCCTGAATGCAGAAGCTGATATCGCCGTCTTTGTGGAAATACGAATCGGGATTGGATTTGCCTTCGGCATTGACATACCCCTTCGGCGCATTTGCGGAATTGAAGACGTATCGCGGACTGATTGCCTTTTGCGGCACGAAATCCAGTTTCCAGCCTGTCTCATCACCTTCCGCGTGGGTATCGAAGATGATACATTCGCGTTCTGAATGCACGTATGTGCGGAAATCCAGTTTCCCGGCATTGGTTTTCAGGACTCCGGACGTGACGGCATCGTATATCGACAGGCGCATTTTTTCGTCCTGCACCTGACCGACTGTGGAAAAAGTGAAATAGCCTATCGGCAGACGGCCGGAATTGTAGACATTGAACGGCTCCCGTGCTTCCGTGACGTCGCTGCGCCCGACATTGAGCCGATACACGCCGTCGGTTAGTTTATACAGGTTGGTTCCGAGCAATCCGTTGCCCATCAATGCTCCCGAGTAATAGCCGTCAGTGCGGCCCCAATGACGTTTTCCGAAAACGCCTTCCGGAAAGACCGGGTCCGCCGTGATGTCATTGTCCCACAGCATATCATATTGCCCGAGAAATTCTTTCCAGTCGAAACTGTTCTCTGCCGAAAACGACGGCACCGGCAGCAGTGTTGCCGCCAGTGTCATCGTGATTGTAACTATCCACTTCTTCATACCTTATTTCACTGACTCAAAAGGCTTGTCGTCCACAACTATAATCGTCACTTCTTTTACTGCCGTAGTATGTCCCTGGTAATTGTCGTTTACGCCATAAAATACGGCTTTATATGTGCCAGGCTTGTCATAAACGTGGTCATAAGTGAGAATCGGGCTCAAAAGGCTCTTGATCTGCACGCCTTTGTCTTTCGATACGGAATTGAGCGGCATAGGATCGGATATGCACCATACATCAAGTTCCCAGTCAAGTCCCGGATGATTGGACGCTGCGCCTTCGAAATTGATTTCCCACTCAGGATTTCCGAAATGGCACGTTCCGATGGATGTGGTGTCACCTCTCATTTTAGGATTTGTTCCCAGATGCGGATGGTCCTGCTCATTCATTGTCACCACTGTGAACGGAATTTCCGCGAATGTGGTCTTTCTCTGTTCGGCAGTGCCGTAATCCATTGTGATACTGCCCTTTACGTGATATGTTCTTTGGCTTCTTGTCCAGTTTATGGTCCATGGTTTCCAGTGGAACGCCAGACAGAAGTTGTCGGCATATTCGCTCAAATCGTCTGTGCTGTAGCCGTATTTCCACTCATTCTGTATGGACTCGCAGTTAAGGTCATTCCAGACTTGTTTCCACGGTTTGCTCTGGTCTTCCTCCGACAGCGGAAATTGGCCTTCGTCTATCATTTTCTGGATTTCCTTTCTCTGCTCGTAGCCGTCTTCGCTGGTGAATCCTTTGAAATCCTTGGACATATAGACTCTGAAGCCATATTCAGACGTCGCCTTGTGGGCTCCCGTACCCCACAGAGGCTGTATCTTCATGTCCAGAGACAAATTTTTGATGTCTTCTGCCGGTATGGATGTCCTGTCCCGTTTGTCGTACTCATGTCCGACCTCGCCGCTGAAGAACGTGATGTAGTCGGCGTCTCCGTTGAAACGGAAACGGACAATCTCCCCCGGCCTATATACATTGTCTCCATCCAGCGTGACATCGAAATCTACCGGGAGGGAGATATTCTGCTGTTGGCAGGATGTCAGCAATAAAAGTATGGAGGCAAATGCCGAAATATAAATGTTCTTTCTCATATCTCTTTTTATTATTCGCATTGGACTACCATTGTGGATTCTGCTTCATTTCTGTATTTACCGCCAATTCAATGGATGGTATCGGAAGGTAATTGTTTCTTTCGCTCATCCTGCTTGTAAGCGTGACGAAGTTTCTTGCAGAACCGAATCCGGACCACTTTGAGTTGGACAATGCCATCTCGCGGACCTCCAGCATTGACTTGTAATATATGCCCCAACGAATCAGGTCATGTTTGCGAAGTCCCTCGAAGCAAAGTTCGCGGGCACGCTCGTTTCTTACGAACTGCTGGAATTTCTCGTATGTATTGTACTTCGAATACGACGGTGTCTGCACGCCGGCACGTTCCCTCAATGGCAGAATCATATTATAAAGATCTTCCGTAGGTTTGTGGTCGCGTTCATTGACAGCTTCTACATACATGAGAATCACGTCTGAATATCGCAGAAGCGGAACGTTTACACCAGTCCAGATGCTCTTGAAATTCTTAAGTCCTTCATACTGGACCTCCCTGCGGAATTTGCCGATATTGCGCCCGCCAGGGTAGTAGGCCTGGTTCACGTTGGTATTCTGTTCTGAAGGATTGGTTGAACTGTAATAAGGCGTACGGTCCTCTGCCGCGATGAGTTTACGCTTGTCGGAAGGGTCTCCGCCATAAGGATAGAGCACTGAAATGTCTCTGCTGCCTTCATAGTTGAAACCTGGAATGCTCCACTCCTGGCGTTTGTCCGTAATTATGGACAAACCTCTTTCATAAGGGGTACGGTCATCTTCCATGTACAGCTCCCACAACTTGTAGGTGTTGCCGAACAATCCGTTCGACCAGTTTACTTTGTGGCTTGCATAGTCCGTATCGGCAGAAGCGCATCTCAGACCATTGAGCTCACCCCAGCGGCTGTTGCCGAAATACATTGAGGAAGAGCGGTCACCATAGAAATCGACTTCCCACATTGACTCATGATACTCCTTGTCATATTTGTCCGCCACATAGTTTATGAAAATCTGCGAATAGTCCGGATTCAGACTGTGAAGACCGCTGTCAATCACTGCTTTGCAATGTTCCGCAGCCTTTTCGTAATATGTGTGTTTTTCTTCGTCTGTAACGCCGGATACAGCTTCACCTGCCATGTAGAGATAAATTCTTCCGAGTATTCCGTGGACTGTGGTACGAGTGACATCGGAAGGGGCGTGGTCGAAACTTTCAGTGATGACAGGAAGGACATCCTCCATCTCTGATACCACCCATTTCATGACCTCGTGTTGCGGGGTAGGGGCGATCTTGACATCTTTATAAGACGCAGTGGCAGTTGTCTTCAGAGGCACATCCAGCCAGTTTTGAGCCAGAATGAAATGATAGTATGCGCGAAGGAATCTCGCCTGGGCGCACATTGAACCGTCAGGATCCAGATCAGTACCTGAAATTTTTTCAAGAAACGCGTTGGCATTCCCGATGCCCTTGTACAGCCATATCCACGGATTAGAAACGGATGCTGAATTGGCGTTAAGCTCGAATGAGGCTCCATACATGTCGGAGTTGGTCGATGACATATACATTGAAATGTCTGTATTGTAGCCAAGGTCGAGAATAAGTGTACATCCGTAGAGCTGCCAACTGTTCATTACGCCATACACCGCATTGAGACCAAGCTGCGCCTGCTCTGAACTTGTGTAGAACTGATCTTCGGTGATGATGTTCGGCTCGCGGTCTAGAAGGTCGCAGGAACTGAATGTTGCTGCAATGCCCAGAACCGTGCCGGCCAATAGTATTTTATATGATTTCATACTTACAAATCGCTAAAATGAAAATGAAACTCCACCGGTCAGAGAACGCGCTCTCGGGTAGGCTGACCAGTCAAATCCTGGGGTAAGCACGCTGTTCCTGGTAGAAACTTCCGGATCCGGGCCGGAGTAATTCGTGAATGTGAAGAGGTTTTCGGCTGTCAGGTATACCCTGAGAGACTGTATCTTCATCTTTCTCAACCATTTTGACGGGAACGTATATCCCAATGTCACGGTCTTGATTCTCAGGAATGAACCGTCTTCGACCACTCTTGATGAATAAAACTCCATTCCGGATGCTCCTGACCTTGGAATGTCGCTGTCAGGATTGCGTTCGAGACTCCATGCATTCCGCATTGTGCCGAACTGGTTCAGCTGCGTTCCGTCATAGTATTCGAATACGAGCCTGTTGGCATTGAGAAGGTCGTTACCATAGCTCCAGTTCATGAAAATGCTCAAATCGATGCCATAGAAATTGAATGTGTTGTTCCAACCTCCGGTGTGAAGCGGTTGTCCGATGCCGATGACCGTCCTGTCGGAATCATTGATGACTCCATCGCCATTCACATCCTCGTATTTAGGGTCACCCGGGCGGATATTCTCGCGGACTCCAAAATATGGAATCCCGTCCTTCAAAAGTGTTCCGTTTGAAAATTCATCATATTTGTATGTTCCGATATAGCGGTAGCCGTACATAAGACCGGTAGGCATTCCTACTTTCGTGACATACGGAGTCTGCGAACTGTAGCGGGTATTCCAGTCGATTGTCGATATGAGCGTAGTCTGGTTGTTGGCCAGAGCTGTGACCGTATTGTTGTTCATACCGAAATTCAATGTCGAAGTCCATGTAAAGTTCTTTGTCTGGACAGGTATTGCAGTGATTGACAGTTCAATACCGCGGTTGCGCATTGAACCGACATTTATCATTGCACTTTCATATCCGGAAGAAGCCGGCATTGTCGCCTGAAGCAGAAGGTCATAAGTATTCTTCTGATAAATATCTGCCGTCAATGAAATCCTGTTGTGGAGGAATGCAAGGTCGAGTCCGATATCTGTCTGTGCTGTGGTTTCCCAGCCGAGGAACGGATTCTCCATATTCTCTCTGAAGTAGCCTGATACTGTCTTTCCGTCGCGGACATAGTCAAGACTGTTGTAGCCAGGTCTTGTCACGAAACGTGAATAGTAATCGTAAGGCGTCTGTGTCCTGTTGTTACCTGTCATTCCCCAGGATGCACGGATTTTACCTGTATTGAACCATCCGCTGTTCTGTGCCCAATCTTCGTTTGAGAAAGACCAGGCGACAGAACCTGAAGGGAATACGCCCCAGCGGTTGCCGCTCGGAAATTTGGATGATCCGTCAGCACGCAATGATGCAGTCACATAATATTTGTGGGCATAATTGTAGTTTACTCTTGCGAGTCCCGAGAGCAGCAGCCAATCCCTCTTATACGGGGTTACGGATTGATACTCACCGGTATTGAGGCCTTCGACGCCTAAAAGTTCAGACTGGACATGATTGGCTTCCACTCCAGTGAATCTGGTAGTTTCTCCTTGGGCGGTAAATCCTACAAGAGCCTGGAAATTATGGTCATTGCCGAAAATTTTGTCATAATTGAGGGTGTTTTCGTTCAGCCAGCTAGTCACGTCCGTGTTGTAGATAAATCCATTAGGACCCTTTCCGAGAGGAGACGCCGGGTGACCGGTCATTGTCTGGGAGTTGTTGAATGACTCGTTCCTTGTCCTTGCCTGATTATATCCTCCGGTTATCCTGAGCCTCAAGCCCTTGATGATGTCCCAGTTGAGCGCGACATTGCTGTTCAGGTAGTTGCGGATGATTTTCCTGTACGAATTCTTCACGTTTGCCATAGGGTTGAAACGGAAATCGTTAGGGTTGGACACTTCTTCATCTACCAGCTGGTTGATGAACGAATCACCGACAACTCCGTCGCGCAGTGGTTTCAGCGGACGGAATCCCCATACGGAATAGAGGAAATAGGTACTTACGGTAGAATTTGAATTGCTGCTGGACGGCTGGATTCCATTCGTGTTCGCCTGCGAGTAATTTGCGCTGAAATCTACCTTGACTTTTTCACCTATCTTCTGGCTGAGTTTGATGCTGCCGGAATAACGGTTGAAGTTGCTCTTTACGAGAATACCGTTCTGGTCAAGCGCGGTGAAACTTACATTGTAGTTGGTTCCTGTCTTGGAATTGCCGCCGCTGAGCGAGATGTTGTAGTTCTGGCTCAGGGCATTGCGGTAAACATAGTCCTGCCAATCCACATAAGGAACAGAGGCATAGTCTTCAAGAGAGTAGTATCGGCTGTCAGGAGTGCCGTCTTCCAGATAATTCGTGAAATAACTGGTGTGTGACGAACTTCTGTTCATGTAATATTCATCATCCAGGCGTACGTAGTCATAACCGTTCAGCAAATCGACTTTGTTGGCTATTTTGGAACCGGTCCAGGAAGCCGAAAAATTAACGGTCGGTTTTCCTTGCGAGCCTTTCTTCGTCGTGATGATGATGACGCCATTGGCGCCGCGTGCTCCATAGATGGCTGAAGCTGATGCGTCTTTAAGGACGTCGATGCTCTCGATGTCAGCCGGGCTTATAGAGCTTGCAAAAGAACTTTCAGTCGGAAATCCGTCAATGACATAAAGAGGTGCTGATGATTGTGTCAATGAGTTGTTTCCACGGATGATGATGTTGGCTTCTGAACCTACGGCACCGTCTGAGGTGGAAACCACCACGCCCGCAACTCTTCCGGCAAGTGCCTGGTCGAAGTTCATCGGTGTGGATTTGGATATGTCATCCATATTGACCTTTCCGACAGAACCCGTCAGGTCGCGCCTTGCCACAGAGCCATATCCCACACTGACGACCTCGGAGGCGGCCAGCGTTTCATATGATTCTTTCATCATGAAGTCAATCTTGGTGCGTCCTGAAACCTTTTCCTTGATTTCGGCATAGCCTAGACATGACACTATCAATGTCGCGTCCGGATCGACCATAATCGTATATCCACCGTCTGGACCTGTCAAAATGCCGTTTGACATTTTTCCGTCCTGATAGACTGTCGCCCCGGGCAGCGGGCCGGAAGCGTCCGAGACGTTTCCTTTCACGGTCACTTTCCCCGCCTGTCCCCACAACGAGACAGGAAGGAGAATAATGACCAATACAATGATTATAAAATACATCGTTTTATTTTCTCTGTGCGCCATAGGCCTTGTATTTATCAGTCGTCACGAAATAGCCGTTCTCCACGTTCTCGACAGCGAACGGGTTTTTCCAGGATGCTATCTCGCTCCATCCGCCAGCTTCCCATGTAATGAGATTGATCATTCCTTTTGTCCATTCGGAAGTGACGCCGTCCGTGACAGTACAAAGTTCCGCGATGTTCACAAGGTTGCCGAGAGTGTTTGTCATTGCTGCCGCGGCTACGCCAGTTCCGATACCACCGTCAGCTGTCTTGAGAACTGCCAGCCATGTCAGATGAGGCTTTGTGGAAACAGACTTTGAGTCCGGATTGGTGTCATATACGATATTGCCGCTCAATGAGATGTCATTTAAAGCAGAAGCGACAATCATAGCTCGGTCTCTGCCTTTTGAGGCCAAGCCGTTGTTTACATTATAGAATGTATTGTTCTCTACTACAATGCTATTGAACTTGGTGTATTTCCCGCTATATTGACTCGCGACAAGATGGAACTCTTTCTTGTCGCCCTTGCTCCAGAACACATTATTCTTTATCGTGACATTACCGAGCTCAGCACCTCCGGCATGAGTGTTGACAAGGAGCGGCTGGGCAGTATTGTCGGCAGCCCAATTCACACAAACGTCACAGTCTGTTATCTCTATACCTGCCATCTTGCCTGAAGTGCTTCCATCACTGTTGAATCGCTGTAGGACAGGATACTTCAAATCCATATAGCAGTCATCAAGTATCATTCTGCCCATCTCAGTGTTGCTGTAGATGAACTTGCCTCCGGCCATGCCGTCAACCATTTTGACACTGACATTCTTAAACGCCAAGTCAACTCCGTTCACGGCAATCTGTTCCCGGATCTCCACGACAGGACGGGTTCCCGGAATATTGCCGAGAACCACCACCGGCTTGTTGTATCCGGCATTCTTAAAGAATGCGGTAGAGCCCTCATCGACGAAAATGGCACCAAAGGTTCCGTCATTAAACCATCCGCCCCAAATCTGCTGTGTCTTGTTTCCGGTAATCAGCGTAGCCTTGCCGTTCTTCGCCTTGCTGTAGGTCTGAGACCCGATCTTTATCTCGGCTCCTGCCTCCCATGCCTCGTAGTATGAGGTAATTGCAGCAGTCGTAAATTCGACCTTTGCAATCTTTCCGTCCTTGGCATCCTTGACCGGAAGAACATAGAATACGTATCCTGTCTCAGGCTCGGTGGACAGAACAACCTCTGTAGAGGTACCTGCCGTAGCCGCTTTCATTTCCTCGACAGAAGGAGCAGCCTCTGAAGCTTTCTTGAGCATCCAGTACCATGCGCTCTGATTCTGCACAGTAACATTGACCTTGGCGGTATAAACTTTAACTTCGCCCATGGCGAGCATCGCAAACGGGTCAGTTGCGCTTGCAGTTTCATCGAGTTCGGTAAGGACTTTGGCGATGGTAACATATCCGGCAGTCGAAACGGCAATCACGGAAACATCGGTCTTGGAATCAGCTACAACGGCCTTTGTCACAGGAGAATGAGGCGCAGTGATCTTTATCTGATTTTCGCTGAGACTGACTTCCCAGCCTTCAGGAGCGACAACAGTGGCCGCACTGATTCCGTTCTTGGTCACATTATAGCTGCGCGTCTGTCCGAGAACGAAATTCTGTACTCCTGCCGCATCTATCTTGAACAGGAATCCGGCAGCCACAGGTGCGGCAAAACGAGCGGCTGACCTGGTCGTGAGGCTGAACTCTTTTTCAGAATGCTCAATGCCGGTGAAATAATCCGAGCCCTCAGTCGAGACGGCTTTGTCGAGAACCATTTCATTGTCAGCAGCGCTTGCAGTCCATTTTCCAGCTTCATTTACCGAAAAGACAGGAAGAATATCAAGGTCGCCACCGTCTGTAACCACAGTTTTGTCAATAAACCATTTTCCATCATGGAAATCAACTGCAGGGGCATTGGAATAAATCTGATTGTCTATTTTCAATTCTGTTCCGTTGGCAAGAAGTATGTCATATGTGCTTCCGGATTCTCTCACGGAATTTATGACCTGGCCTTGGACGACAGCCTGCATCGCTGTGACATTTGCGTTGATTTTCGATACTTCAGCGGAAAAGTCCTGCGGTTCGGACACCTCTGTAAGTGCCTGTGTGCAAGAAATCATTGACACAGACGCTACAGTTATGGACAATATTGTGTTTATTAGTTTCATTGCTATTTAATTTTAGAAATTTTGATCCAGTCTATATCAAATTGGGCATTGAATCCCTCTGTTGCAGGAACTTTCGCCTTGTCATTCTCGCCTCCTACAAAAGAACCGCCTACGGCGATGTCGAAAATCGCGAAATAGTTATGGTCAATGAAAGTGTAATTATTGAAATAATTGGCTTTCGGATAGATCGTGTTCCCGGCAGAGTTTACAAAAGATTCCGCCGCATATTTATAGCCGATGTCAGATTTGCTGTGTCGGATATTTGCATACTTGTGAACTTGTACGTTATCTACATACCACGTTATCGCCTCATCAGTGACCTCTACGGAATAAGTGTGATAGCCTGTCGGGTCATCTAGTGTCACTTTTGAGCTCTGAGGCTGGTCCTGTCCAGGCCTCCATACGTCGTAGCGTTTCGAAGGCGTGTTTAAGGTATATTGATTGTGGCATGTGTATTGGGCTGTCGAAGCAAAAGAAGCATCCGAATAATGGTCTCCAGCCTCCATGATGTCGATTTCGCCATCCTGGTATCCAGTGGTAGGAACTGTCCAGATTGCACACCAGAACCCGGTTGCCCTGCGGCTCATCGATGCACGGCAGTCTACTCTGAACGGAGTCTCATAATCCAGCTTGTCCTTACCTGTAACGGCGCCAGTCTTATATGTTCCGTCTTCATAGACTGCTTTCAGCTGAAGTTTGCCGTCAGCAACGGTAGATTGTGCGGCATCTCCGGTCTGGAACCAGTTCCAGAGCGTCGCGTGTCCGTCATTGTAGCGCCTCCAATAGCGGTCGTCAATGTCTGTGCCGTCGAAATCGTCGAACAGGATAAGAGACGGGTCATATTTGAATTTGAATGTATATATCTCCGCTTTTGCTCCTTCTGCATAGGCCAGTAACTGGATTTCATAAACACCTGCTTCTGAGTCTGTTGAAGGAACCACAACGAGAGCATTGCTCTCAAGCCTTGCATTCCATCCTTCGGGAAGGGATGTGAACGCTGCATTGGAAACGCCTGATACTGTCGCAGGAAACATGTTTTCTCTTCCACCATAGACGTAGGTTTCGCCTTCAGTATAGTACTTGGAATCAAGCATTATGTCTGTCCCGGCTTTCTGAACGGTCACACCCAAGTCGTAAATCGTATTCCGCTTGAATTCCTTTTCTTTGGTGGAGTAGCGGAAATAAACTCTTCCGTCAGTTCCTATGAGTTCAGCGCAGATGCCGTTTGAAACGGTCACTGGCGCAGTTGCGATATAATAATCGCCAGGAGTGAGGATGGCGCCGTCTTTACCGTTGAGAACCACTTGGGCTACAGCGCCTTCGCCTGCAGTTATGGACGGTACCTGTTCATTGAAAGCAACCGTGCATGTCCCGGCGATTTTTTCATCGCTGTTGTTGGATGAAAGTCGGATCTGGGCAATCTCCGCACCAAATGCCTCCGGGATTGTCACCTTAAATAGCGCGTGTGCATTCTTGAACACAAAGGCGTCTTTATAGTCTGACCCCTGTGCGACGGCGACTGCTGCTGCCGGATCAAACGAAGAAGGCACGGCAGTCTGTTCTGCAGGAATGTTCAATGAAACTGAATTAGAGGTCAGTTTGGAATCTCCTACGGAAGAAAACGGATAGACAAGGAAATAATTCCCGGTGGCATCCAATGCAGTCTCTCCTTCTTGAAGAGAGAATTTGGCCAATGTCCCGTTTTCAGCAGCAATGAACCGCTTAGGCGTTTCGTTTTCGTTCTGATACACGGCCACTTGGTCTCCGACAGTCCATTTTGCCATATTGGCATCAAGAATGGATTTGACGAAGCATTCCCTTGAAAGGGACAAGTTTTTACCCTCTTCACGAGCATCCGTGCCTGGCGCATCAATATTCGTTTGCTTGGCACACGACGCGACAGCCAGCAAAAATGCTGCAAGTGAAGTGATATATTTGGTCATTGTCATAATTATTCCCAATCAAATAGTTCTGAATCATATTGTTCCGGACTGTCGGCGTGAACTTCTCCTCCAGAGGAGCAGAAGCCTGATCCGCCTGAATCAATCTCCAAATAGTCCAATTTCGGAGACTCGTAATGCTTGTTTCCAGTCATAGTCCTTGTGTTGAATTAACGTTGAACACCATAACTCTTATATTCCGGTAGAGTCTCAAATACTCCGGTTTCAATATTTTCAGACTTGAACGGATTTGTCCATGATTCGATGACCTGTCTGCCGGAGCCCTGCCATTTTATCAGGCTGGTAAGTCCAAGTCCCCAGTCGACGCCTTCTTTCTCTCCTGTCAGAATCGAGCAGTATTCTGCATAGTCGATGAGGTTTGAAGTGGAATTTGTCGTTACGGCTTTCAGTCCGGCGATCGTCATCTTGTCTGCATACAGCCAAGTGAAGTGCGCCCGTGATGCGACTGTCTTCGAATCTGGCTTGCTGTCGTAAGCGATATTGCCGCTCATCGAGAAACTGTTGACGGTCGATGTCACTATCAACGCCTTCTTTCTTGACTCAGACACCAATTCGCCGTTATTGACATTGTAGAATGTGTTCTGCTCAAGTACGACATCATTGAACTTGGTATCCTTTACCCAAGGACCTGCGCAGATGTGGAACTCCTTTTTGCCCTCTTTGCTCCAGAAGACATTGTTCTTGACAGTAAGATCTCCGCATTCTGCTCCGCCGGCGTGGGTATTGAGAAGGAATGCC
>ERZ780106.112-NODE-112-length-36174-cov-3.783853_pt1 | contig 36174 bp, 32 predicted proteins | sample MGYA00511572_ERZ780106 | MGnify/ENA primary metagenome ERZ780106 (study PRJEB29588, sample SAMEA2161876) | human gut metagenome | biome: human gut; feature: human-associated habitat; material: faeces | place: Denmark | collected 2008/2010 ...
TAATGTTTGTAACAGCAGCTTTTATTGTATTTATTATTGCACGCCACCTTCATAAGCTCAAAAAAGAAGGACACATTATTCCTGTCAGAAAAGCTCTTTTAAAATATTACACTCTGGTAATGCCTGTAATCGCAACGGTTGGCTTTATTTTTGCGGGAATCCAGATACACAACGTAGTCCGGGCGCAACTGGAATACGACCGGTATGCTCAGGCATCCGAAAATAAAAATTCAACAACTGACGGAGTAGTTGACGCGGAAAACATTATCGGAATCGCTTCAAAACTTGTGCCGGATACATATGCTGAACTAAGCACAAGCGAGAAACAGAGTACATATAAGCAGCTGGCTGACATCATTACCGGGATGTACGGCACAAAAGAAATCTATCAGGTTGTGTTCATCGAAATGGACGAAAAAATAGATGGCAGCTATTCGCATAACGAAAACATTATCAAATTATCAACCAACATAGCAAACGACCAGACGCAATGCATAATAACCTTGATGCATGAGTTGTATCACTCGATAGAGTGGTCCTACGCCGACCATTACAAAGACATAGAAGATAAACTTACGGACGACCAGCTTAAACTCTATATATTTACCAAAATCAGAACATACAGAGATGAATTTGAAAATTATCCTAACATGGATGAACCGGGCGGGTACACTGAATACAGGAATCTTGAATGCGAGGAGGACGCAGATAAATTTGCACTGAAGTATGCAAATGCAGTGCTGCGCATGGTTGCAGCGATGATGGAAAGAGAGGGGGAATAACAAGAGAAATCCTTTTACCTCGTAACCATACTAATAGCTGATTTGACATGCAATGCATAACATAGTTGGATTTGCAGCATATACTGATACGTAGGCATTAATATATTTGGGCTTTTAATAATAAAATAAAAAAACTATGAGAAAACTCCGAAACAAAAAAATTTTGATTCGGAGTTTTGTGTTATAAGTATGCCAAGTGCAAAATGAGATAGATTTTGAAAACAATAGTTCGAAAAAACGTTTTTTTGACACAAAATTACCAAAAGTTACATTTTCGACTACCAAAAGTTACATTTTACGTTTTGGAAGAGAAAAATATGATATTGTTCTCTTGAATATGAAAGTCTATTTTGGATTATAGATAAGGAAAATTTGATGAACAAATCCAAATTTATTAAAAAAATATGTGATCCATTTGATGGCCATAATGACAGCAGCAATGTTTATGACAGCAGTATGGAAAATGCGACCAAGAGTGATGTGAGGTTTTGTATGAATTTTTCAATTGTAATTCCCACATGGAATAGATCAGAACTTGTAGATGCTCTGCTTGAGTCCCTATACAAGGAAAGAAATAGATACGAAAAAGGCGAAACAGAAGTACTAATTGTAGATAGCAGCCAAGGAGAAGAACAAAAAAGTATTGTTCAGTCCTGTGAGAAATATGACGCGATCTATATTTCAGGAGATGACAGTGTAAGAAAGAAGAGAAATCTTGGAATAAGATCATCAAAATTTGACTACATCTTATTTATTGACTCTGATGTAACTATTGAGTCAGGGCTGTTAGATGAGTATGTAGAGGCTTATAAAAATCCTTATAAAGTAAAATTAGGTGGCGTTTTAGGTTATACAGAATTTGTCGGAGAAAAAACGTTCTGGTGGAAACTGCTTGAAAAAACATCTCTTGTTAATTCATTTTCTTTTGCAAGGAATTATCCTTTTCATTCATGGACGATTGGAAACAATGTATCGTTCAAAAAGAGTGTATTGGAAGAGATAGGAATGTTTGAAGAAAATTTCCCGTTTAAATTAGGCGGGGATGATCTTGATATGACATATCGAGTGACAAAAGCGGGGTATATGATTGGTTCGGCTTCAAATGCGGTAACATATCATTCTAGAAAAACATGGAATAATTATAAAGCTGTTCATGATCGAGCAAAACGATGGGGCACTATGGAAAATTATATAGTTAAGCGTCACCCAGAATTGTATAAACGCGTAATTCCTAAAAATTATGTATTTGAAAGTATCGGGGTTATATGGATGGCTATTTTAAGCTTATGTCTTAAATCATATTTACCAATATCGATTTCCTTACTATGGATTCTAATTAATTCAATGGTTGATTATGGAATCGATATGAAAAAACACGGATTATGCTCACCCGTTTATTATTATGGGGCCAAAATGATCCAAAATCAGTATGAATTCTATAGAGTAAAACAGTCTTTAAAGGAACATTCACTAGGAGCATTATATAAAGGCATTATTTTTAATAGATTTCAAATTAAGTTTGGCATGAAAGATGATGCCGCTCGTATAAAAAAATTGATAATAGATTTTTTCGTAGCAGCAGTTCTTTTGCTTATTGTCTGGAAAATGTTTTTTTAGGAAGGTGTAGTTATGAATCTTAATGGAATTAGTATAGTTATCGCAACAAAAGGAAGAGTAAAGCTATTAGGAGAATTGCTTGAAAGTGTACAGGTTGCGAGAAATAATTTTGATGGGCCAACAGAAGTTTTGCTGATCGATGATAGTAATGAAAATGATGTCAAAGAAATTGAAAAGTTTTGCATAAAATATGATGCAAAGAGAATATATTACTCTCCGTCTGTTGCTGAAAAAAGAAATGTGGGAGCAAGAAATGCACAGTATGATATTGTGATGTTCTTAGATTCGGATTGTATTGCAACTCCTAATCTATTAAATGAACACTATAAGTTATACGACAGTGAAAAGGTTGGTGGAGTAGCTGGATATTTGGAATTTGTTGGAGAAGACACTTGGTTTTGGAAAGCCGTAGATAAGACACCGTTTACTATCTGCTTTAGTTTCCCAAAATGGATGGATACTGTTCCGTGGACCCCAACTGCGAACTGTTCTATGAGGAAAGAGGTATTTGAAAAAATTAATGGTTTTGACAGGAGTTTTCCAGATAAACCAGGCGGGGAAGATGTTGATCTTGGCTTAAGAATGGTAAAAGCAGGCTATATTTTTAAATGTACAGCAGATGGTCTTGTATATCATAGTAAAAAAACATGGACACCTGTGAAAGCTATGTTTAAGCGACTATGGCATTATGGTTGTGCGAATTACTATTTAGCAGACAAACATCCGGATTATGTTATGGGAATCATGCCAAGAAAAACATCCTTATATTTGTTTGGAATTTTTGGAATTTTAGTTGCTTCTGCAATTAAAATGAATCCGTTGTTATTGGTGACAATTCCTATTTGGCTAGTGCTTGATGTGATGCTTTCTTCTGGTTTTATTAATAAATTTGCATCATACAAGGGAACGAGTTTTTTGAAGCAATGTGTTGTTCAGCTACTTATTCTAGATAATGAGTTAGGGTATGTATATACATGTGCGAAGAAAAGAAAGTTTAAATATATAAATAAAGACATTGTTTACTTTGATGGACAAATGGATGGAATTCAGGACACTAGTTCGATTATGGCATGGGAAAATATGATTTCGTTCATGGTGTTAGTCACAATGCTACTTGTATTTTAAGAGGTAATAAGGATGAATAAGAGAAGAATACTATTTGAAATAATACAAGATTTTTTTATGTGTATTGTTATAACAGCTACAGTTTCATTTGTTAATAAAACCAATATTTTTTCATTGCAATTCATCTATGATTTTTTACTTGCCTATGTAATTAATATTTTGGTTGGATTCATACTTCCGGAAATACCGTTTGCGAGAATAATTACGAAGAAGATAAGTGATGAGAATGTGGTCAAGAATGACGTGTTAATACCAGGAATTATAGCAATAATAAATGTGAGTATTATTTTGACAGGTGTTTTGCTAGCTAAATTTAGTTTTTCTGAAATGTGTTTTAAAGTGTGGCTGTCGTTATATCCCACACTGATTGTTGTGGGAGTAATCGCAGCATGCATTTTATTTAAAGTCACAAATAAATTAGGAGACATAATATTAAAATAAAACAGGAGACTAGCTATGAAATATGAAAAGGAATTGGAAGGCTTAAAGCGATTATATGAGGCAGGGGCTTTTAAACCTGATTTTTATAATAAAAAAATACCATCAATACAGTCTTTTGATAATTATGAGGAATTTATAAAAATCCCATTCACATTTAAGAAGGAACTACGGGATACATCTGTGGAAGAACGTTCGACTACGACACCGGAAAATATTTATGGAGTCTTTTCAAGCAGCGGAACAACAGGACAGAAAACTTTTTATATATACAATAAGGAAGATAAAAAAGTACACGATAAGTTTGTAAGAAGTTTCTATGAAGAACTTGGTGTTGAAGCTTCAGATATAGGTGGCGTTATGGCACCGGTAGATACAGGTGTGATGGCGCATACTATGATGTGGCAGTTCACTACAATGGGAGCAGGGTACGTTAATTGCCCGATTCCTAGTCCTGAAAATATTGTGGATACAATTAGCAAGGTACCAGTTACTATCGTTGCAACTCGTCCTAGCATTGCTACAAATATTGTTTATAATCCGGTAATAAAAAAAATTGCTCATGAGTCAAAGGTGAATAAACTTCTAATGGGTGGAGGTTTCCTGTCTTCAGAAAGAAGAAAAATTCTTGAAGATGCTTGGGGAGCAGAATGCTACAACATGTTTGGAATGAGCGAGATGTTTGGTCCAATGGCAGGAGAGTGTAAACAAAAAAATGGATTACACTATCTAGATGAATATTTGATGATAGAAATTATTGATCCTAAAACGCACATGCCAGTAGCTGATGGAGAAATTGGAGTTGCTGTGTACACAACACTGTGGGACAAAGGTTTCCCATTGTTAAGATATTGGACGGATGATTTGATGTATATTACACATGAAAAATGCAAATGTGGAAGAGATTTACCAAGATTATTCTATTTGGGAAGATTAAATGATTCATTTGAAATTGGCAATTCATATGTATTCCCGGAAAATGTAGAGAATATTCTTTTCAAATATGGAAACATTGGTGAGTATATCGTTGAAAAAGAGTCAAACAGATATTTGGTAAAGACAGAAAGCAGTGTGCCAAACATAAATGCGGAAATGCTCAAAGAGTTAGAAACACTGTTTTCATCTGAGGTAAAAGTTGAAATAGTTACGCCTGGATGCTTGAACTATGATGGGCATGGAAAGAGGTTTTTCAATGAATAATGATATGGATCAGATTATACTCGTTGATTTAAGTGACAACGAAATAGGCTCTGCAAATAAGATGGATGCACATTTTCAGTGCCTTCTGCATAGAGCATTTTCTATTTTTATTGTAAATAATGGAAAAATGTTGGTTCAGAAAAGAAACAAAAATAAATACCATTCAGGTGGCTTGATTACAAATGCATGTTGTTCACATCCTAGAAAAGGTGAATTATTAGAAGAGGCTATACATAGGCGATTATTAGAGGAAATGGGCATGGATTGTCCATTAGAAGAGATTTCGTCTTTTGTTTATCGCAATGTATTCGAAAATGGAATTACTGAATATGAATTCGATCATGTATTTATTGGAATGTATGATGGTGATTTCAACGCAGATCCTGAAGAAGCAGAATGTGCGGAATGGGTCAATATTGAAGAATTATCAAAAGATGTTCTTGATAATCCACAAAAATATACTGTTTGGTTTATTTCTGCTTTGCCTAAAGTATTGGAGTTTCTAAGAAGAACGAGTGAAAAAAATGATTAGTGAAAAACTCAGATTTCTTGCAAACTCAGATAAGTTAGCAATCGGTATACAATTAGAAGGAGTTTGTTAGATGAAAAAAGTAATTGCGTATTTAAGAATGGAAGAGTGGCTCAGTTCTAAAGTTACAATGATGTTAGGAATATTAATGTATTTTTTATATCTGTCAAACTCTTCTGCAAAAAAAAGTTTAATAGATGTCTTGACCTATTTCTTGTTTTTGGGGATGTTTTTGGCAATTAGTTATATTGCTAATGATTATTCAGATATCGAAGTTGATAAAAAAGCGGGAAAAAAGAAAGATATTGCTACAATGGAAAAATGGCAGATATGGTTATCTTTGATCTTTTTGTTTTTAATTGGAAATATTCCATTAGTATTGTACTGCGAGAATAAAATTACTGTGGTGATACTTGTGCTGTTCAATTATGTTATGGGTTTGGCTTATTCGACACTCGGGATTAGATTTAAAGAAAAGGGTGTATGGGGTTTAATCGAATGTTCGATTGCACAACGTTGTTTACCGTTGTTGCTAATAGCTGCCATGATTAGACTTGATTATGTAGAGTTACAACTGTTATTTGGATGGATAATTGTCTCTTTTTTTGATGGGTTAAGATACATTATTATTCATCAAGTGCTTGATTTGGAAAATGACTTAAAAAGTGGAGTTGTTACATATGTATCTCAAAAGAAAAAAAATTATCGAAAAATAATAATTTCCTTACTGCTGATGGAACTTGTTGGGACTGTAGCATTACTTATTCCAGTGTTCATGGAACATATAATAATAGCTGTTTTATTTGTCGTTTTATTTGTCGCTTTAGAGTTTGGAATATACAAAGTTATTAGTGTGTTTGCAAACAAAGATTGGTTTTGTACATTTGACTCAGTTCCTTTAGAAGCCTTTTTGAATTGCGGAATGCCGCTGCTCTTAGGATTATGCAACATGAGTAATAATCGTTATATATTCATTTATGTTTTGGGACTGGTGATTATTTGCGCAAGTCCTATGAAGGTTAAATTGAATATAGCAAAGATATATTATTTTCATTCGAAGAAGGGAGAGTAAGATGGTCGATAAATTTGAGGTTCTTGCCCCAGTTGGAAAATACGAGGAATTGTCTATTGTGTTGAATGAAAAGCCGGATGCAATTTATGTTGGACTAAAAGGACTAACTTCTAGACCTTCAAGAACGGATTTTAGTTTAGATGAAATAATATCAGCAATTGAAATTTGTCATAGAGTTAGGATTAAGATATATGTTGCTATTAACTCTAATGTATTAGAACAGGAAGTAGATGAGTTGTTAAATGCAATTCATATTTTAGACCAAAATAAAGTCGATGGGTTAATACTAGCTGATTATGGAATCATTAGTCTTTTGAGAGGAAAACTTCAATATGCTGAGATTCATGCAAGTACTTTGTTGGGAGTATATAACATTGAAACAGTAAGATTACTTAAAAATATGGGTGTACGTAGAATTATTTTTTATGCGAATCTTTATTTAGATGAAATGGTTCAGATAATGAGTGCATTCCCAGAATTGGATTATGAGTTAGTTGCTGAAGGCGGAACTTGTTTTAATGATATTCGACAATGTAGACTTCCACATTTTATTTCAAATAGCGAACATGTTTTGTCATGTAGGAATGGTTGTGCTCTTATACAAAACAAGGAGATAGTTAAAGGTAAAATGTTAGCTGAACATCCATGTAGGGTCGCAGAGGTGGTAGGCATATATATGGCGGCAGGAATTAAGTCATTTAAGATAGAGGGAAGAACTGTTCCGGCGAAAGAAAGAGTTCAAATAATACGAGATTTAAAAAAGTCGATTTCGCAATTTGAAAGCGGGCAGCCATTAAATTCATACTTACATTATGTAAGTAGATTAAGAAGGGAGGTATATTGATGGTTTATATAGGTCTTGCTAGATACACAGAGCTAGATGTTAAAGAGATAATATCGATGAAACCAACAGGGGTTATATTAGGAGATATATTGTGTGATAAGCGTATGTTTCCTTTTTCAGGGCAAGAATTGAATGAGTATATAAACCATTTTGTGAGAAATGGAATTAGAGTTATTTATCAGACACCTATGTATTTGACCGACCGAGTATTTGAAAAAGTCATGTCAACTATAAATTATTATGCTTCAAAGAATTTGATTGATGGAGTAATTGTACAAGATGTAGGTGCTGTTAACAGGATAAAGCGTGGTTGCCCTAATTTAGAAGTGATTTGGGGAAGAATGGGGTATGCAAGAACTCCAATAATTAATACATCAACGATTTCGTTTTATATTGAATGCGGAATTACTGGTTTTGAGTGTAAGACTGTCAGACAAGCTAATATAGCAACAGAAATAGGGGTTATTCCTTATTTGGTTTATGGTTGGCCAGCGTATTCAACAATTAATAGAGAGTGCTATTATAAATTCGAAAATAATATCTTTGATGATGCATGTTGTTGTGGTTGTTTGGAAAAGAACAAAATCATGCTGAGTTCATGCAAAGATAATGCTGTAACGATTGATGGATATGTAATAGGTTTTCATGCTGAGTATATTGAGGAAAACAGAAAAAGCAATTCATCAAAAATAAATGTGATTATTTATGGAGAATATCTGGAAGAAATCAAACTACGCATTAATGAACTGGAGGGATAAGACTGATGACAGTATATATAGTATGTGAAAAAAGAGAGCAGGATGTTATAAAGGATGTTATAAAGGATAATTTTAAAGATTTTTTAGTTGAATTTATTCAGGCAGAATCAGTTCCACTCAAGTTGTCGGACAGTATAGTGGTTGTAAGTAAAAATGTTATTTTGGATTTTCGTGGTATTTGTGTTGGTGAAAAAATCGAAAATTTATATGTTTTCTATTCGAATAGGATATTTCAAGTTTCAGATGATGAAAAGTTGGTTGAGAAAAGATCACAAATGATTTCTTCGCAAAATTGGGATATGGCAAAAAGAATAAATGGAGTTTTGGTTGCAATAGATTTTCTTTTGCATAGAGAAGATAGTAAAGGTATGCCAGATTATCTTCAAATAGAAACAACAAGCTATTGTAATGCGAAATGTGTAATGTGTTCACACTATTTTAGCAATAATAAGGATGCGTGCCATTTGAGTAATAATACACTAAATAATATGGAAGATGCTATCAAGTTGAGTAGCACAATCTCTTTGAATGGTATGGGTGAACCATTTATGAGTCCTGAAGTTTGCAATCAAATTGATTATTATAGACAATTTGGAAATAGAATTGTAACAAATACTAATTTGTCAATATTAGACGATAGAATCATCGCACAGATAAATAGTTGTTTTGATTGGTTGGAAATATCAATTGATGGGGCTAGCCCGAAATTGTACGAGGCTGTTAGAAAAAATCTTAAGTACGATACGTTAAAAGCTAACTTAACGAGATTAAAGCAAGAGTGTCCTAATGTTAGAAAACATATTGCTATGGTTGTTATGAGGCAAAATGTTCACGAAATGCCTGCTCTTGTCGAGTTAGCATATGAGGCTGGTGCAAACATTATTACATTTATGACATTGAATGCTAATATTATTATCCAAAATAGCGCAGATGAAATGTCTAATTATCCGAAGGTCCTTGAATATTATTCTGTAAAAGCTTTAGAGGTTGGAAAAAGGTTAGGTATTCCAGTTATTGTACCTAATGCTATAACGCTTAATTATGATATCAAATTTGAAGATATTGTTGATGAACTTGATGTGATGAATAGTACTGAAAAATTTAAGACGGAAGAGCAAGAAAAGGAAATGTACAAAGTTGCTAACATTGTAGATGAATATCTTCAAGAGAATGACGAGATACAGTATGATACGGTTCCATCTAAAGTAAAATGTCGAGGAATATGTGACTGGATATTAAAACAAAGCTATATTGATTTGCATGGTAATGTAGCTATGTGTTGCAGGAATCAATCATTTCATATGGGAAACGTCAATAAGACAGGTTGCTTTGAAAATGTATGGACGGGAGAATTCTATAAAAAATTAAGACGTATTTTTTACTCTGGATATATTCCGGAATCGTGTTTGAAATGTGGACTTATAGAAAGCGGAAATTTGCATCATTTGATTGTAGATACGGATGATAAGTTTTACGCAGAACCACAGTATAAAAACAGACAGAAGAAGGTTTTGTTGGAATTATTAATGAAGGAAAGTGAATAGACAATGCAAATAGTTTTGTATTACGACAATCAACTTATAGCAAAAAAAATAAAAAAACAAGTACAAGCAATGAAGGTTGATGAAACAAAGGTACTACACATAGATAAATTAACTTGCGATGAATTGAAGGCTGCACACTATATATATGTGGAGTGGGGGTTAGCGGATTTTTTGCTTAAAAATTATTGGGGAATTATAACTGATAAGCCTGTTGGATTTTATAACGATAGTTTTATTTCTGATATTGATGATTGTGAAGATGTAATAAAGATCATGGAAAGCGCCATAGAAAATAAAAACTGGAGATTATGCAAAAGTTTAAATGAGTTTCTTATGTATGGTGATCTAATCAGAAAAAGAAAAATACTTAAATGTTTTCCAAGTAAAATTCAAATTGAGAGCACTGATTTGTGTAATGCAAAATGCATTATGTGCTCTCATGCGTATAACCCTGGTAGTGGGATAGACTTGTTTGAATCGGGAGTGTTAGAAAAACTGAAAGCCTATTTACCTTTTTTGAAGGTTATAGTGCTTCATGGAAATGGAGAACCATTCATTGTAAATAAAATAGTGGACTATTTAAATTTTTTAAGAAAATATAATATTAAGTTTATTGCGAATACAAATTTATCAGTAGTTTTTGATGAACTATTAGAGTTGTTAGAAGAAAATTTTATTGAGTTAAACGTTTCGTGTGATGGACATAATAGTAAGTTGTATGAAGCAATAAGAGATGGCCTTTCTTTTGATGTATTTGTAAATAACGCATTGAAAGTAAGAAGAAATTGTCCACATTTGTATATGAAATTAAATGCTGTTGTGATGAGGCAGAATATACCATATCTTAAAGATATTGTTATATTTGCAAAAAATATAGGCTTCGATGAAGTGGTATTTAATATGTTATGTGTTGATAAAAAGAATAACAATCTAATGGATTCACCTTTGTTATATGTAAATGAATATATGGAGAACATAAAAGCTGCGATTAAAGTAGCGGGAGACTGTGGCATAAAGGTTACAAGCTTTTCTCTTGAAAGCAAAAATAATCAGAGTGATTGTGATACTAAAAAACGAAATTTAGGCATATGTGATTGGCTTATGGAGGGACCGTATATAAATTTGCATGGACAAGTGGGATTATGCTGTATGAATCAAAATATAATAATGGGAGATTTAAGAACTAGTACATTTGGGGATGTTTGGAATGGAACTGAATATAAAAAATTTAGAGAGCTTTTTTATAGAGATAAGATAGCACAAAGTTGTTTTGGATGTGATTTTGTATTACAGAATAGGCTCAAATATATAACTGCTGATAGTAAAGCTGACTGTATGATTGATAAACAGGAAAGATAGGTACTTGAGAATGGATGAAGAGATAAAAAATAAGATATATGAATGTACACAAAAGAGATGCATTGCTTATTTTGAGATAAAAAGTGGAGACGGGTTGCGTAAACATTTTAAAGTTATTTTAGATGATAAATCTGAGTATTTATGCAAGTTAATCCAAATGTCCGATGAGCGTATACAAGTATATAAAAGGGTGGCAAATGTAGGGATTAGTTGTTTTCAAAAAACGTATATGATATGTTTGCTAAAAAATGATACATACCTATTATTGGTTGAATGGAATAGTGGAAAACTAATTCGAGAATATTTAAGCGAAAGTCGTGAATATGATGTATTGCTTAAAATTATTGGGAATGCTGCAAGGGAAATTAGAAGAGTTCATAGTGAATATATGATTCTACAGAAAGTCGAAATTTCTCAACATGATGTCGAAAAATTATTTGAAAAAAATAGAGATTTATTAACTAGTAGTTCATTTGATATGCTCAAAAAATATGTATTAGAAAACTATCGTTGTTTAAATGGAAGACCCCAAACTATCATACATGGGGATTTACATATTCACAATATTCTGGAAACTTCAGTTGGGATGATGTTTATTGATATTGATGATTGTGGATATGGGGATCCGTATATGGATTTAATATATGCTTCAAATTTGATTAAAACGAAGAGTGAAAATCGTCTATATTATGAATTTTTGATGAAATACTTCGATGATCATATTCCTGAAGAATTTTGGGTCATAGTAAATATATATTCTATTTATAAGGCATTACATATTATGAGGTGTGAAAAAAAACTCACATCAAATAATAAGCCAATATATTCATTAGATAACTTTATATGCCAACATAAAATGATGACAAGTCATGAGCCGTTATGGTTCGAAGAAATGACGAAGGAGGTAATATGCTGACCAACGAAATGCGTATCAAAATATATGAAGATACAATAAACAAAATAAAAGAAAATGAAAATTGGGTTTGTTATAAAGAGGCAATAATATATGGCGAACAATATAGCTTTCATATTCCGAGCGGTAAGTATGATACGGCAGTTATAGTAGAAGATATTGACTCGTATGAAGCTATTAAAGTGTTTAGTCTTGAAGAAGAAAAAACATGCGTTTTAAATTTTGCAAATGCATATATACCCGGTGGTGGGGTATTGAAGGGATACTCTGCGCAAGAGGAAGAATTGTGCAGAAGAAGTAGTTTGCACTTATCTTTAACATCTGAGGCCTCAAGTCCGTTTTATAAAAAAAACAACGAATGTAGAAGTTTGTTTAATGGTAATTCGCTTATACTGAGTCCCAATGTCCTGGTAATTAAGGATAAAAATTATGAACTTTTAGGAGAACCTATTGATACAGCTGTAGTAACTATGCCTGCACCCAATATGATGAGTATTCAAGCTGAAGCATTCAAAAATGATTTGTTTATGCTATCTGATACTGATATTGATAGAGTAGATTTCACCAAAGAAATAAGGAAAAAAATCAATCTAGTACTTGAGAAGAAGATGAGTAGAATATTGGGATGTATGATAGAACAAGGATACGTTGATATTGTGCTTGGCGCTTGGGGGGCTGGAGCTTTTGGACATAATGCTTATGATATCGCTAAATTTTTTAAAAATGTTATAAGTAGTAACTTTAATGGCTGTTTTAGAACTATTGTTTTCGCAGTTTTAGACAATACTGAGGAAAAAACAAAAGTTAAGGCTTTCAAAGACATTTTTGAGCAAGTAGGTGAAAATGATGGCTGAATTAAGATATGTTGAGTTTCATGTAACAGATTTATGTAATTTGAACTGTAATGGATGCTCTCATTTTTCACCAATGGTAAAAAAAGATACATGTACATATGAAAACTTTAAAAGAGATATTCGAAGACTTGCGGATTTATTTAGTAATATTCGGCATATTAGATTGTTGGGAGGAGAACCCTTTTTAGTATCCAATATAAGTGAGTATGTAATAACTGCAAGAGAATCATTTCCCAATGCTGATATTCAAATTGTTACAAATGGGTTGTTGATTCCTAATATTGATAAGAGCATATTGTTTTGTGTTAAAGACAATAATGTATCTCTTGATATATCACTATATCCACCAACATACGAGCGAAGAATTTGCATAAAAGACAGATTAGATTCGTGTGGGGTGAGTTATTTAGTTTCGTCCAAAATAGAACGATTTAGAAAACGATTTTGTCCTAATAAACAGAGTGATAAAGAGGAAGCTTTTAGAAGATGTTCAATAGGAAGGAGATGCACATTTGTTCATAATGGCGAACTAGCGTTATGTAGTGCTCCGATAGTTGTAAATCATTTTAATGATTATTATGGTACAGAAATTATATGTGCAGATAGTACTATAAATATTCACGAAAAAGACGTGACGGCGGAAATGATATTACTTTTTTTGGAGACGGCTAAGGATTCTTGCAAATATTGTGGAGAACTTCAAGAAGAGAAATGGAGTAGATGTGATGATTTGAAGAATATAGACGAAAGTCATTGGGTAACAGATGTTCCGATTAAGAATAAGTGAGGTGTGACATGAACGTTCTATTGGTAATACCGCCAGATAAGCATTTAATACACAGAGAATCAGTTATCCCATTGGGAATTGCATATATAAATGGGTCATTAAGAAAAAGTGGCATAAATGTGATTTCCTACAATCTAAATTATGTTGATGGGAATTTATATGAGTTTTTAGCAAAGATAATCAGCGAAGAGCATATAGATGTTTTGTTATGTGGTGGTACATCATACAATTATTGGGGGCTTAAAACAGTTTTTGATTTTGCAAAAAAAATAAAGAAGAACATCATTACTATTGGTGGTGGCGCTGGCTATACATCGAATCCGAATTTGTTTGCAGAGATGACTAACCCTGATTTTGTTGTATTAGGTGAAGGTGAGATTACAACGTGTGAGCTGATACATTGTATTGAACAAGGACGATCTCCAGAGAATATTTTAGGTATAATGTATAAAACCTCATCGGGTTATCTGAGAAATCAAGATAGACCGTTGATAGCGGATATAAACAGCATTGCATTCCCTTCATATGAGGGTTTTGGAGTAGATAAGCTGTTTGAAGATTTAAATGATTATGACGATTCGGCACACTTTGACTACGAGTCTGTTGAAAATCCTAGAGTGCTTCCGATGTTATTTGGTCGTTCATGTCCATATGGTTGTAAATTTTGTTTTCATACGATAGGTAGAAAATATAGGGCTAGATCTTTGGATAATTTTTTTGAAGAATTAGAACTTCTTATTGATAAATATGGTTTGTCCGGCATAACAATTATGGATGAATTTTTTGGAGTAAAACAAGATGTTATATTTGAATTTTGCGACAGAATTCAAAAATATAATTTGAAATGGTTTGCTGAACTGAGAGTGGATATTATTAATGATGCTTTGGTTGAAAGAATGAAAGAAGCAGGATGTACAAATGTTTTAGTTGGATTAGAAAGTATGGATGATGACATACTTTTGGATATGAATAAAAGAATTAGTAGTGAACAAAGTAAGATTGCATTAGAAATTTTATATAATCATGGGATAAATATTTCAGGTAATTTTATAGCAGTTACGCCTAAGGAAACTTTGAGTTCTTTTTATAAATCATTCGATTGGTGGAATAGAAACAGAAAGTATCAAATTGATTTTGTACATCTACAACTATGTCCAGGAACAGAATACTATAATGGGGCGTTGAATAGCGGCGTTATATGTGACGAACGATTATTCATAGAGCAAGGACTACCAGAATTAAACTATTCGAAATTAGATAACTACGAGTGGGATAAGGTAAGAAGAATAATTAAATTGACAAGAATAGATACTGTTATGCATGGGAAAATTAGTATTCTCATTAAAGAAGGTAGCGATGTGAGATGTATATTAACTTGTAGGCACTGCAACCATAAATTCGAAAAAATAATCGGAGTTAAGAAAGGATACGAGTGGAAAAAATATACATACAAATGTCCAATCTGTGAGCATAAAAGTGTCTATCGATTGAAAGATGATTCGAATATAGAATTTGAGAGAGAAATATTTAAGCAACATATAATGAATTATGAATATGGACATTATATGTCAGATTGGTTGACTAGTAAAAAGTATAAGAAAATAATTCTATATGGCAGCGGCTATAATCTGATTTTGATGCGGCAAGAAGTGGAAAAGGCCGGTTTAGAGTTGATAGGTGTTGTATATCAAGATGAGTCGCAGATAAAAGTATATGAGAATAGCTTGTATGGAAATGTTATTTCCAAAGAGGATTTGTATGAATGCAAAGATGATGTAGCCGTGATAATCTGTTTCACAACAGAGTATAATGCTATTTATCAATATTTAAGAAATATAGGATTTTCTGGAAAAATTGACTCTATGGTAAATGCTATTTTACAACATGACTATTATATAGAAGAAAACGTTTGGTAGGTGAATGGAAATGAAAAATGCTCTTGAATATTTGGAGATAGGAATAGTCGAATACTGCAATCTAAATTGTAAAGGGTGTTCACATTTTTCTCCACTAGCACATAAATCAGATTTCATTGAGGTTGAAGAATATGAAACGGATATAAAAAGAATGTCTAGTTTAGTTCCAATCATATATAAAATCAGAATTTTGGGCGGAGAACCATTACTCCATCCAAATTTGAATGAAATAATTAATATAACAAGGCAGTATTATCCTTTTACGGAAATACATGTAGTTACAAATGGGTTACTATTGACAACGAAAAAGGATGAGTTGGACACATGGGCAAATAAAGATATTTTTGTAGATATTTCAATGTACCCGCCTACTCAGTTGGTTAAAAATGAAATAGAAGAGTTGTTACAGAAGAAAAAAATTAAGTATTCATTTACCGAATTAATATCAGAATTTAGGAAAAGGATGGACATATCTGGGAACAACAATATTGAGAAAGCATATAAACAGTGTGTGGTTGGAAGTAATTGTAAATATTTATATAAAGGAAAACTATCGGGGTGTCCGGCACCTAATGTGGTAAGGCTTTTTGATAGATTTTTTAAGCATACGCTGTCATATTCCGATGATATGATTGATATTCATATGACTCAGCTGTCAACAAAAGAAATACTGGAAAAGTTAAATAGACCATTGCAAATGTGTAGATATTGTACGCAACCAGTTGAGATTAAGTGGGAAAATAATTTACATGAATATAAAGAAGAGGATTGGCTTGTCGAAAAATGAGAAAAAAATATGATGCGATTATAGTTGGTGCCGGACCCGCGGGATTGTCTTGTTCAATTACATTGTCTAAGTTAGGTAAGCGCTGTCTTGTACTTGAACGAAAAAAAGAAAACAAAGGAAAGGTGTGTGGAGACGGGATAACAAGTAGATGTTTAACCGCGTTAGAATATCTTGATATAGATATTCAAAAACTTCTTGACGCTGGAGGGAAAAAAATAGTATACAACATTACTTTTTACGATGATAAGACGTATAAGAAAAAGTTTAGAGATGATATGGGGTATCGAGATTTTTCAATAGGGGTTTCGAGAGATGTCTTTGACGAGATATTGTATTTAAAAGCGAAAGAGATAGGGGTTGACATTGTGTTTGATACATTGGTTAACCGCATAGAATATAAAAGTGACAAACAGATAATATTAAATGATGACTACGAGACAGAGATTTATATAAATGCATCAGGGGTGTTAGGGGTTGATGAACGATTGAGAAGAAATCTTCCAGTGGGAATTTCATCAAGAATAGTAGGTGAAGGAACCTTAAAAGATGAGTCATTTTATTTTTTCAGAAATTCGAAATACGGAGATGGATATGCTTGGGTTTTCCCGGTTGGGCATAATATTTGGAATATAGGATGTTGGAGTCTTAGCAATAGAAGAGAAATTAAGTCGCTATATGAAGAATTCGAAAACGAAATTAGACAAAAGTATATTGATTATGAACACTATGAAAGAAAACCACAAGGAGCACTTTTGGGAGTAGGTAATTATAGCGATAGAGCTTTATCGGATAATTGCATAGGGGATGCGGCACTATTAGTTGATCAATATTCAGGCGAGGGGATTTCGCTTGCGATAGAATCAGGAATAAATTTGGCTTTTAGATTAGTAAAAAAAGAGCCAATTCTTTTTCCGAATAAAACGGTTGTATTTTTGACTGAAGAAGGAATGGAACAATATGAGTATAGAACAAAGAGAGAATGCTGACTATCTAAAATTGAAAGCCGAAAATAGAAAAAAAATATTAGACTATGTTGTTGGAAGTAACGATGGAAAAGCTGATTTTTATCCAAGATATATACAAATTGAGCAAACAAATAAATGTAATGCAAGATGTATAATGTGTAATCATTTTTACCTTGCGAATAACGGGGCTAATGATATCTCAAGTGCTGTCATGAATCAACTTGTAAGTATTATGCCATTTTGCGAAACGATAATGTTAAATGGGGATGGAGAACCTTTTTTGAGTTCTAATATTGTTGAAAATATAAAAGTTATGTCAATGTTTGGCGTAGAAATTGGGACGAATACTAATTTGTGTTATATTCCAGACGAGTTGTGGGGTTATTTGAACAGTAGCTTTAAGTTCTTAAATATTTCTTGTGATGGAGCAACTAAAAAAACATATGAAATGATTAGGAGAGGTCTTTCGTTTGATTGTTTTCTTTCTAATCTTGCAAAGTTAGGAAGAACTGCACCTGGGCTTAAAAAAAATATAGATTGTGTTGTTATGAAACAGAATATATTGGAATTACCACAAATAGTGAAGCTTGCAGCTGACTATGGTATCACCAATGTAAAATTTCATAGATTAGGTATTAATCCGTGCATAGGAAATCAAGATGACGAAGTTGAGTATTACTATGCATTACTTTATGAAAAAATGAAGATTGCTAAAGAGGTGGGAGAAAATTTGCATGTAACCGTTAATTTCCCCAATTTTGAAAGGAGACAAAACATTGATAAGTTACTTGAAAAAGAAACATTTGGGATTGAAGTGGAAAAGAGATTTGGACAGGCTAGTTCATTGTATGGGGGATTGTCGTTAGAAACAGATTACTATTCAGAACTAGCTACCATGGAACAAATAAAAAAACAACAGTGGTGTTCTGGAAAGATATGTCAATGGGCAATAGAACGCTGTTACATTGATCTGAAAGGTAATGTAACAACTTGTTGTTTTAATATGAAAAAATACATGGGTAACCTACTAGAAAAATCTTTTGATGAAATATGGAATGGAGAAACATATAGAGAATTAAGGAAAATGATGGCTGAACTAAAATTACCAGATTTTTGTAGAAAGTGTAATTGGATAAAAGAGTCAAGATTCTAGTGTGTATGTGATTCAATATGAAACGTATTTATTATAGAAGAGTAAGTAGTGTAAGAAAAGGAGATGAACTTTATGAAAATATCTGTAGTTATTCCTGTGTACAATGAGGAAAATAGAATAAAAGCTACCTTGGATGCCATATATAATAATTCTGAACAACCATATGAAGTGATTGTTGCAGATGGTGGCTCAACAGATAAAACTATAGAAATTATAAAAAAATATTATCCTCAGATTATAGTTGTAAATAATACTAGGAGAAACGCTGCATCAGGAAGAAATGTTGGAATTAAAAGAGCAAAAGGAACTGTGATTGCTTTTACAGATGGTGATTGTATTGTTGATAAAGATTGGTTAAAGCACATAAGAATTGTTTTTGAAAATGATGAAATTGATGGTGTGGGTGGAAAAGTTTTAGCTGCACCGCCTATAAATCACTATGAAGAATATTGGGGAAACTTGGCCTGGAAATTAATTATGAATTTTCCGGATGAGGGGTATGAGGTAAAAGAGCAAACACTAAACGATGCATTTGTTACTGCAAATTGTGCGTATAGACGAAAACTTTTATATGAGATTAAAGGATTTAATAATTTTTTTGCCAATAATGCTGAAGATGTGGATTTGTGTTGGCGTGCATTGAAACATGGAGCTAAACTCAGATATGAGCCATCAATAATTATATATGCACATAATGTTACCACTCTTCATGGGATTGCAAAGAAGAGCTTTAGAAATGGTGTTTCAAGTAGTAAATTACAGAAGGTTTATGGTGGGAAGTTTAATTATGATCCTAACATTTATAAAATGCTTGGTAAAAATATCATAGGACTTATTAAGAAACAAAAAGATGCAGATTTAAACTGTGTTGAACTAATAAGTCATCTTGCAGGAAAGTATTACGGTAGTATAAAGAATGGAATTATAAATATTTGAGGTTTAAAGATATGGATGAATGTATAATAATTTCAGATAAATTTGACGAAACAGATATATTTGAAAAATACTATAAAAGTGTGAAAAGTGTAAAAATTTCGGGGAGGGTAGACTCGGATTTTTGTGCAAATATAACAGATGAAAAGGTATATGTAATAGTCGATGATGAAAATGATTTTAATAAGGTTCAAAAATCCCTAGAGAGCGTCAAAGATAGGATTGTATCGACTTTTCCAGAGAAAAAATTCTATGCTGAAAATGGCGAGGATGTGTTGGTGTCCTATGAATTTGAAAAAAAAGGAATCCATATTCCTGATATTTCTTACATAGAGATTGGAGTGGGTGAACCGAATTATAAGAATAATACATTTTATTTTTATACGCATGGTGCAAAAGGTGTATTGGTTGATCCCAATCCACGTTGTGAAGAATTAAGTCGACAATATAGAGCGAGTGATAGGTTCGTTCGTGCTGCAGTAAGTGATAACTCTAAAAAAGATATACCTTTTTACGTGACTGATAATATTGCATATTCTTCATTACATAAAAAAGTGGTACAAGAGCATATAGAAGATAGCAGTCTAAAGGTAAGCTGTATTTCAGAGATAATAAATACTAAAACTATTTGTGTGGACGAGTTGATGGCAGATGTTGGATTTGTACCAGATTTGCTTTCGGTGGATTGTGAAGGCGAAGATTCTCTAATTATGCAAAATTGGAATCTCAGAAAATATAGACCTAAAATAATTATAGTCGAATCGCAAGGTAAAGATTTTTTTGTATATATGACTTCGAATGATTATATATATCTTGCGTGTATGGGAAACAATACGATATGGGCTGATAGATTTTGGTATGATTGCGATAAAGGAGACAAAAATGGAGTTGATAGAAGAATTATACAATGAAAATATGTGGGTAACAGACTTACATAAAGAATTGTTAGAAAAACATGTTAATGAAGACGGTTGGGACGAGAGAAAAATTCTAGAGGTCTTGGCTGTCTCTAGCGAGGGAGCAAAGAAGAATTTTCTTAAAGTATTTGAGAGAATGGGCAACAAAAAAACGTACTACGAAATTAAAAAGAATATTTTTAAGGTAGGTGTCGCTTCTGTTGTTGAAATTACTTGCAAGTATAATTTTCAAAAACTAGTAGGGAACTATAAAGTTTATATTTCGCCGGTATATAATTACGATTTTCATACGAGCATTAAATTCGAACCATTTACGCTGAACCTTGAAGCCAACGAAAATATGATAAGTATACCATATTGCTTTAAGCATGAGGATTTATATAACATCAATATTTTTTATATCATGGATGGTAAAGAATATCTATTGCTTTCAACAAGTGTATATGCACTCGATGAAGACTTGTATGGCAAACAGTTATATAAAGCAGATTTTCATATGCATACAACCTATTCAGATGGTTATGAACCGCCTGAGCTAGTTGTTTCATCCGCTAGAAGGGCAGGAATGGATATTGTAGCAGTAACAGATCATAACAACTTTCAAGGCTCTGTTGTGGCAAGAACAAAAGCAAGAGAGATGGGATTGGATTTGACTGTAATTTCTGGTGAGGAGTACTCATTAGAGTATTCGCCTATGCATATTTTGTCCCTAGGAACAAAAAAACCAATTGAACGAAAATATTTAACAAAACAAGTATGTGATATGGAGGATACAAAGAAAATAATATCTGAGTGTGCTAATTTATCGTGTGATAAAGAGGCCTATGCGTGTACTCAAGTATTGCTTGATGAGGTAAGAAGAATCGGTGGTATCAGTATTCTAGCTCATCCATATTGGAAACCTATTGCTATGAATGGAACAAGAATGGATACTCCTGAAAATTTATATATTGAATTAGGCAAAGACAAAAGATTTTCTGGGATTGAATTAGTGTCGGGTTCACAGGAAGGTGAATATAATGTTTCAAATTTACAAGCATTGTTAGCACGAGATATTTTGGGCGATTTTGATGGGGTTCCTATTATTGGAATTACGGATTCGCATTATTATACATCTGACCCGATTTGTGGAAAGCATTACACAATTGTTATCGCTGATGATAAAGAAGAAAAGAATGTTTTGAATGCACTTAATGAGGGAAATTGTGTGGCAGTTGAAATAGCAGGAAATATCCCTTTATGTTACGGAAAACATAGATTGGTGAAGTTTGCTCAGTTTTTAGTAAAGTATTATTTCCCTAAACGTGATAAGGCAGCAGCTCAAGAGGCAGAATTAATTGCGGAAAATTTTTTATATACAGAGGTGAACAAATAAATGAAAAAAATACTTGTAACAGGTGGAGCAGGATTTATAGGTTCTCATTTATGCGAAAGATTGTTAAATGAAGGTAATAAGGTCATTTGCTTAGATAATATGTTTACGGGAACATATGAAAATATAAGTTCTTTTTTCGAGAATGAAAATTTTGAATTTGTAAATGCCAATGTAATAAATCCACTACAGCTTGAAGTTGACATGATTTATAATTTGGCATGCCCCGCAAGCCCAATCCACTATCAGTATGATCCTATAATGACTACTAAAACTAGCTTTATGGGGGCCTTGAATGTATTGGATTTGGCAAGAAGAATGGGAGTAAAAGTATTGCAATCCAGCACAAGCGAGATATATGGAGATCCATTAGTTCATCCTCAAGTAGAAGGATATAGAGGTAACGTGAATACAATCGGTCCCAGAGCATGTTATGACGAAGGAAAGAGAGTAGCAGAGACACTATTTTTTGATTATTACAGGCAATATGATGTCGATATAAGGGTTGTTAGAATATTTAACACTTATGGTCCAAGAATGCTTGAAAATGATGGAAGAGTGGTATCAAATTTTATTGTGCAGGCATTACATAATAAAGACATCACTATTTATGGTTCTGGTGAACAAACGAGAAGCTTTTGCTATGTTGATGACTTGGTTGATGGATTAATAAAAATGATGGATCAGGATGGCTTTGTTGGACCAGTTAATTTAGGAAATCCATGTGAAATGACGATATTGGATTTAGCCAAGATGATTATAGAGAAAACAGGGTATTCATCCAAGTTGGTATTCAAGGAACTGCCAGAGGATGATCCGGTTAAGAGAAAGCCTGATATTGCCCTTGCAAAAGAAATGCTAAATTGGAAACCTTGTGTTGATATAAGTGATGGACTAGATAAAACCATCGAATATTTTAGAGAGAAATATTAAAAGGTGATGTACTTCGAAAAATCTATTTCGAATGACAAATAATATTTTAGTTGGTTTTAATGGTGAGGAACATTTACCTGAAATACTACATATTCCTTCCAACATACATTACATGTCCAACGATAAACAAGCGGGTCAGCATTGATCTCATCGAAGTAGCGATATATTCGTTCCGATAGTTCCTCCTTTGAATTGACACGAATGCCTTTTAACATCTGTTTAGTCATTTTGCTAAAGAAACTTTCAATCATGTTCAGCCACGAGGTGTGTGTCGGTGTAAATACAAACACAAATCAATCTTCTGACAATGCTGCAAGAAACGGACGTGTTTCCTTTGATGTATGAGCTGAGTGAAGCGAAGAGTATTCCAAGTTTCAAATGTATTGAGATACTTGACAATGGAGAACGTAGTAGAAATGAGTATGCATACATTTTTTCAACTGTAACAGTAACTTATATTGACACTAGAGATTGCAAGTTAGGTAGCCTCGAGCCTCGTTATAAATTAGGAAATGATTTTATCATTGGAGAGTATAAAGATCCATTTGAATAGCGATTATAGGTGAAACAAAAACTCATTTTAATTAGTAAAATAAAAAGGTCTTTAAAAAGTATGCAACTGATGCAAATTTGAAAAAATGTAGAATAAAGAAATACAGGAGTGAGAAAAATGGGAAAGAAGATTATTGCCGTATTTGGACTTGGATATGTGGGACTATCAATTGCGACATTATTATCGCAGCATAATAAGGTAATTGCTGTTGATACAGTTAAGAAAAAAGTCGATATGGTCAATGCGAGAATTTCTCCAATTGTTGATGAATATATAGAAAAATATTTCAAAGAAAAATCATTGGATTTAATTGCTACCATTGATGGTGTTGCAGCTATAAAAGAGGCAAATTATGTCGTAATTGCAACACCAACTAATTATGATGCTGAAAAAAATTTTTTTGATATATCAGCGGTTGAAAGTGTTTTGAACCTTGTATTTCATAATAATTCGTCTGCTATAGTTGTTATCAAGTCAACTATTCCAGTGGGTTATACTGAAAGTGTCAAAGCTAAATATGGAACAAAAGCTATTTTGTTTAGTCCAGAATTTTTAAGAGAATCTAAAGCATTATATGACAATTTGTATCCAAGTAGAATTATTGTTTCGATGGATAGAAAGGATGAGAAAATAAAAAAAGCAGCTTACGTATTTGCAGATCTTTTGAAAGAAGGTGCGCAGAAGGAAAACATAGATGTTCTTTTTATGGGAGCAACGGAAGCTGAAGCAGTAAAATTATTTTCGAATACATATCTAGCACTAAGAGTGGCATACTTTAATGAATTGGACACTTATGCTGAACTTAGAGGTTTAGAAACTTCAGATATTATAGAAGGGGTTTGCTTAGATCCTAGAATTGGGTCGCATTACAATAATCCCTCATTCGGCTACGGAGGGTATTGCTTGCCGAAGGATACAAAACAGCTTTTGGCTAATTATGATTCTGTCCCACAAAATATGATTACGGCTATTGTTGAGAGTAATAGAACAAGAAAAGATTTCATTGCGGATAGAGTTCTTAGAATGGCAAATTATTATTCTTATGATGAGCAAAGTGTTTTCAGTACGGATATGGAACGTAAGGTAACGATCGGTGTATATAGATTAACAATGAAATCGAATTCTGATAATTTTAGGCACTCATCGATTCAAGGAATTATGAAAAGAGTGAAAGCAAAGGGAGCTAATGTTGTAGTTTACGAACCGACATTAGAAGATGGAAGTACTTTTTTTGGTTCACTTATTGTTAATGATATAAATACTTTTAAAGAAGTGAGTGACTGTATTATTGCAAATCGCTTTGATTCTATTTTGGATGATGTAAAGGATAAAGTGTACACTAGAGATGTATTTGGAAAAGATTGATGGTTGATTTGTTCCCACAAACGACCAAATTGCGAAAACAGGGAAAATCCATATTGATATGTTTCTGCATACTGTCAAATGGGTTAAAATGGCAGTAGATATGTTTCCGAGTACGACCGAGTGGGATTGGACATTCTTGCTATCCACTCGAGTCATGTGGAGACGGTCTGTTTGCTGTCAAGAAAATAAAATCTAGCGCTGAAAAGTGGTGTATTTCCGGGCTTTTTGTAAGGTTAGTATCATCAGAGAAGCCTTGCGGAAAGCTCAGTTTTATTATATGGAACCATATCTATTTTTCGGTCTGGCTGGAGAAAAATTGAGCAGCTAGAGTTTAGTGATAGGGTTTAGGCTGCGGATTAAATGTAAACGTCAAACCATCCGCCTATGCTAATCCCAAAACTTGTGAGATACTCTAAAAGACAGAGACGAGGGTGCGGACATTTTCTTAGACTATCTAAGTGATCAATCCAGGTCTATGTCTGTACTCTATAGGACTCAAATATCCTAATGTTTTTTTATTCCTTTTTCATTATACCAATAAAGATAATTATTTAAAATACCAATAAATTCTGAGATGTTTACCCCAGACCATGCAGATGTTTATTATAACAGTAAAACGGGCGAACGTGTACATGATGCATTTCCGGATGGTGTTGTTGATGATATAAACTACGATGGCAGCATTCGGGCATTTTTGTTTCTCCTTAATAATGACTGTTGTACTTCTATTGATAAGAGCAGAAAGTTCCTGTCAGATTTGACAGGTGGAAAATTAAACATTTCTAAAGGAATGGTAAGTAAACTCAGCAAAGAGTTTGCTTTAAAAACTGAGCCTGAGCGCAGGTCTGCTTATGCAGATATGCTACTTTCTCCAGTTATGCATACAGACTGTACAAATGCCAGAGAGAACGGAAACAGCTGTTATGTGTATGTCTGTGCAACACCTGATGGAAAAGCTCTTTATTTTGCACGCAGAAAAAAGGGTCATGAAGGTGTAAAAGGAACCGTTGCGGAAGTTTATCATGGGATCCTTGTCCATGACCATGATATCACCTTCTACAACTATGGAGAAGATCATCAGGAATGTCTTGCGCATGTGCTGAGGTACCAGAAATCCAGCATCGAAAATGAGCCAGATCGAACCTGAAACAAAAAGATATATTCATTGATACAGGGAATGATCCACTTCCGAAATAAGTCCCAGGTGCCATACACCCCGGAGACAGAAAAAACTTCCGAGTTTGAAAAACAATACCTGAAGATACTGGAAATTGCCCGAAAGGAATATGAGGACATTCCATCAAACACCTATTATTGAGAAGGATGTAATTTATTCCTGAGAATGGAGAAATACATGCGGAATCATCTGCTATTTTTACATGATCTCCGGATACCTGCTACTAATAACGAAGCGGAAAGGTTTCTGAGGAATTATAAGCGGAAACAGGCGCAGGCCGTGACATTTAGGAGTTTCGAAAGTATCGATTATCTCTGTCAATGCATGAGCATGCTTATTTTGATGCGGCTGGAAGAACCAGAGAATATATTTGACAGAGTGTCCAAGATATTTGGATAAAGAAAACCGATGGCTTTGACTGTTATCAGTCTACACCATCGGTTTTCTCAAGTCCAGCTAACCCCTGAACAGTAACAAATTGACTGCCCTGATTGTGGCTCACCAGCAATTTATAACGATGATGGAATCGTTTGTAGCAATGATTACTGTAAAAACAGCTAGATCGTGCAAAACTCAAAGCTGTTAGAGTATTTTATGTTAGTGAAATTATCTTATTTGATAGACAGAGAGATTAATAAAGAAACAAGAGTAATTGATAGGTCAACAATGAAGTTTACTGCGTTCCCGCAAAAATAATATACTTTTTTGAAAAACTTTTTGATGTAAAATTATATTTATCAAGTGAAATCTAGTTAATATATTACCAAAAGTTACATTTTTAGCTACCAAAAGTTACATTTTGCGCTAAATCGCCATTTGATATGATAGGATAATAACGTGAAGCTAGACTTAAGGAGATAATTGTATAAATGCTAAATTTATAAATTTCAGTATTTTTGCGATATATGGCATGCAGAAAGGGACTTAATATTCGGAGGTGTCAAAGTATGTTCGGTAGAGGTTTGTGTGCCTACAGAAATTAGAAGAAAGCTTTATAACGGTAATCCTCTAGCAACTAAGATAAGACGAAAAATCCATCCTTAGAAATACCTAGGAGAGATTTTTGATAAAGTTGTATTCAAGGTTGTGGGAATTTTTCCCTAATTCGCCGCAGAGGTATTGTAAGCAGTTGTATGTTATATTATGAAGTTGAAATAATATTCGTCTTTGTTGGAAACATTAAGATTTTTTCGAAAAAAGAAACAATCTTGAAGCTACTATGAATGGTACAGGTGGTAATTTAAAAGCAAAGGCCAGATTTTTTTGGCGTTGCTCATGACTAAAAAACAATTGAGCAGGAAATTGAAGTGGCACTGCACAATTTATGCTGCTTTTAGTTCAATACTGAAATACAAAACTTGTGGCATATACTAATATAGTTACAGTAGTTGGTAATATGCTGATGCAATATGCTGATTCCATAGATGTCCGTTAAAGTCTGAGCTGTTTTGCGGAGAGATAATCCGAGCTTCACTTTGTAAGTAAGACAGAGAGACATGACATTTTGATCGTGCTTGGTAAATTTCAATGAGGACGCATTTTTAGGGAGACTGTTTAAGTCCATGCGAAAGAAATCTATCTGGAATTCACGATAGATGTAATGGAATTTATATTTGTTTTTTCCATAATCCTCTGCCAGTTTTTTTATCAACCTTTTTAAGGTTGTGAAGATAATACGGACATTTCGGATTTATACACTCGTGGATAACAAACGGTTTACGGTCTTTCTTGTGAACCAGCGAGTGATTGCAGTGTGGACATGTGCAGTCGTAGGCAATATCACAATCCCTGCGATGATTAACTGGCTTTATTTTATTGCCGTATCTCCATTCAAGGTATGGAATGTAATCCAGATAGTCCCATTTTTCGTAATAGATAATCGTTGGGAGTTTATCAATCTTAAATTTTTGATATTTTGGGGAATGCGAATCGTCAAAAGACCACTGCTTAAGAGGAATATATCTGCAGATGAAGCAAAAAAGCCAGCGGATTTGTTTTTGTTGGTATTGAATTATGCTAAGTAAATAAAGTATAATGTCCATGGGCATTGACTCCTTTTGTATAAGGTTTGTTTGGCGATAGACATTATACCAAAGATAGGAGGTAAATGCTCTTTTTATTTGCAAACCTCCAGAAATTCAAGGTTTTAAAAGATTTAGAACAATAAAAAACAGGTAGTTTTTTACACTACCCACTTAAACAAGGAGGTAAAGCTATGATTATTATGCCACCTGAAGAGATTAAAAGGTATATATCAGTAGATGAAAAAGGAAATTGGATGCACGACTCGAAAATGCCAAAGAAACTGGAAAATGTATTTATTGACTTTGTTGAAAGTGTAAGAAAGGCCAAAGAATATAGAATGGATTAATAGTAGGTAGTACAGTTTTGCCCTTTATGACATAAAATGTAGGTTTGAGAGGTGACAAATGAGTAGCTGTGAAGTTGGTGGAGTAGAGTTGGGTGCTTCGATAATTGCAGGTCCAATTGCAATCGGTGCATCAATTGCTATCCTTGCACCGATTGTGGGAGGATATGCGATTTTTAGCACAGGAAAAGCAATATATGATGGATTGGCGAGAGAACATCAAAGAGCATTGGAACGTATTGCACAAGAGCAGGCAAGAGAAAGAATGCGATTTGAGAAAGCGGTAGAAAAAAGACAACAAATAACCATAGAGTGTAAGGAAAAGATTGATGAACTCAAAGCAAGTGGGTATTTATTGAATCCTTCTACGGCGTTGGTGGCAGAGAAAATTATGTCTGAATTACAAGCTATCGCTGATTACAACGAAAAAAATGACGTTAGCAATATAGAAATGCGCAATAGCTTAGATGTGCAACGTATCAAGGAATTGACTGAGAATTTAAAAAAAGAGATTAAGCTAATTTCTGAAAATAAGGCTGAAAACCTAAGCATGCTTACATTTATTGAAAAAATAGAAGCCATGTTTAATGGATTAAGCATTGGTGATTATTGCTTTGTAAAAAATATTCAGATTGAGGATTCTGAAAAAGTAGAAATAAATAAACTTTTAGAAAAATTGGATTTATTGAAGACAAAGTTTTATGAAATCATAGCAAGAGAAGTTGAAAGGGCAGAAAACTGTCCAATCAATTCCTATGATACTAATAGAATTGCGGAAATCTTTAAATGTATAAATGATGAGTTTAGTTCAGTCGATTATACAAAAATTGAAAAGTGGTTGCTCGAGACTAAAATTGCGACTATCGAAAGATATATTGATTCATATGGAATATATAAATATGAACTTGATAAAGAACAAGAAAAATTTTTGGAATTATATTTAAGATATAAAGAGTCATGTGAAAAAATAGGAGATGAATACAGAGAAGCAGTAGAGTTTGACTCATTACGAGAATTGGAAGAAGAAATTAATTCTAGAAATGATATGCTTAATAGACTAAAAGACCAATCCATTTTATTAGAAGAGTTGAAAAAAGAATCTGGTTCAGATGATGTTGCACGTGAACTTTATATATGTTATGCGATTGAGACAGAACTAAACAGAATGAATTATGAAATTGCGGATAAAACCAGCGCGGAGACTATAGTGGGTGAAAAATTAAAAAATTATCGATTAAAAGATAAATTGCTTCAATATTATGAGCATGAAGGTAACTCTATGATGCAGTTGTTTAAGGTAAGCGATGAGGTTGGTTTGCAATTAATTGTTCATAGTGATGGAACCAGTACAATGGAAACAATTTCACTGAAGAAAACTGATAACAATACTGTTATGAAAATCCAAAAGGAGCATTGTGAAAGAACAAAAAAATTGGAAGAGGCTCTGAAAAAAAATTGGGGCATCAAAATCGAATTGGAGGAGAAAGCATCCGCAGACCATGTTGCAATTGAATTCGAGACCATGAAACAAAAAGTTAATAATACAAATAAATACATGGAAATCAGAAGAAAAAAGGCAATCGAAAAGCGACGAAAGAATGCTGAGAAAAAGAAAGAAAGGAGTATAGCATTGCGCTATTAGTATATATATGAAATACAAACAAATCTGTCCAGATTGCAATGAGGAATTTGTGCTGGAAAGCAAAGATGACATAAAAAAAAGATGTCCCAATTGTAAGAGTACTGCAATTTGGAGTAGAAAGTTAATTCCCATCGAGAAATTTGATGAGTCCATTGTGGCACCACAAAAGGATGAGATTGTAGAAAACACTGGCGAAAAAATCTATTCTATGTCAGATTTTGCCTCAGAGCATGGGATTACGATTAATAGTAAATCGAACTCATGCATTACACTCAAGTATTCTTCTAAACAAGGTAAAATAAAGCATGATTTCGAAATAAAGATTGATGACTCTGATGGAGAATGTTGTATAGGACGAGATAATATGGGAAAGGAACATCTTCAATACGACACAAGAGTAAGCAATGAACATTTGTATATTATTAACCAAAATAGGAAATGGCTGATCTGGGATGAGAAAAGCACAAATGGAACAATGCTCAATAAGGAAATCCTTGAAAAAAGACATGAGTACGAGGTAAAAAATGGAGATATTATTGTTCTGGGAACAAAAAATGACTCGGTTCAATTTATGGTGATAATAGATGAAAATAGCTAGGATGATTGCCCCTATTCATTCATTAGGCCCTGGTGAAAGAGTAGGACTTTGGGTACAGGGATGTTCAAAAAAATGTTTTGGTTGTATTTCAGAAGAACTGCAATTAGTTGATGCCGCGAAAGAAGTTCCGGTCGATGTAATTGCTACTATGATTATAAATGAAGCTTCAAGAACGAACTGCACTAGGCTAACAATTTCAGGTGGAGATCCTCTTGAACAGCCAGAAGAACTGTTTGTTTTTTTGAAACAAGTTCGTAGGTATTTTACAGACATATTGGTATACACAGGTTATACAATGGAAGAAATACGTGAGTCAGAAGTGATGACTAGTTGTTTGTGCAATATAGATGTTTTAGTGGATGGCAGATACATTGAAAGTAAAAATGTGGAAGCGACCAATTTGCGTGGCTCAAGCAATCAGAAAATATTCTTTTTGACACAGGGACTTGTGAGTGAATATGCCGAATATGAAAAAATGAATTATTCACTTGAAACCTTTGTGCATAATGACAAATTTATTACTATAGGAATACAGAGGAGAAAAAATTAATGAAATTTGATAATATGGCAAAATGGCAAAAAGAGTTAAAGAGTTTCATGGGAATCAAAAGAGGATTGATTCTTGAGGGAAATATACTTGATGAATTTTACTGTGAAGTTGACAATGCGGGACAATTTTTATCTCTAGACGATTTGTTGGATACATATGGTAGTATGATGGATGCTCAAGTTGTATTTTACAATCCAGTATACGGTTTTTACTGTGGTAAATCTGAGTGTACTGAAGAGGATGAGGAGTTGTTTTTAAGCCCGTATTTATCAGGATATTTGTGTAAAAAAGAAATTGAAATCGCCCCTGGGGGACATAATGCGTATATGCCATTGAAAGAGTGTTTCGAGAAAAACGAAAAAAACATACATGTGGTTTCAATATCAAATAATATGGATATGAATGTAGATGATAAGACTCGGTGCAACAGTCAAGATGATGTTGAGAACGACAGTATGAAACAGGTAAATATGAGTCGAGTAGTGCTTCGTGCAATGATGAATGCCGAACCAAGAAAAGACGAAAATTCGAATAAAATTCATAAAATATTTGTACTGAATTTTGCATCAAGATTAGAGAAATGTAATATTGATGAAACGGCTCAAACAGAAATGTTTATGAATTTATATTATGCTATCAACAATTCAACGACCGCAAATGGTAAACAAAACATGGTCATTTTTGTGGTTGATAAATATAATGACATTCCTGCCTGGATTTATCTTAATAATCCTAATATAAGAACTTTTTTTATTGAAAGTCCAGACAGAAATACTCGTAGAAAATATATGGAGTTTGCAACCTTTCCTGATAGATACAAGCAGTTTCAAAAACTGGGGAATATAGATAGTAAGGACAGTAAAGATTTTGTGGCTGAAACAGGTGGGTTGTTATGTCCGGAAATAAAGCAAATTTTAGAGTTGGCGTTGAATGAGAATATTGAGTCTGAAAATATTAAAAAGGCTATTCAGTTGTATAAGTATGGTATAAAAGATTCTCCTTGGGAATCACTGGAAGACGATATTGTCAAAAGAGTAAAGGACACATTGGAAGAAAGAGTAAAAGGCCAGGAATTGGCGCTTTCTACCGTTGAACAAGTGATTATGCGTGCCGTTAAAGGATTATCCGGCTTGCAGCATTCTAATGCAAATAATAAACCTAGAGGTATCTTGTTCTTAGCTGGTCCTACCGGTGTGGGAAAGACGGAAACTGCAAAAGCAATTGCGGAAGCTATTTTTGGAGATGAAGATGCATGCGTCCGTTTCGATATGAGCGAATATAGATTGGAACAGAGTGATCAAAAATTGTTCGGAGCACCTCCAGGATATGTTGGATATGAGGGGGGTGGACAATTGACTAATGTTATCAAAAATCATCCATTCTCTGTCATTTTGTTTGACGAAATTGAAAAAGCCCATCCTACGATCCTTGATAAATTTTTACAAATACTTGAAGATGGAAGAATGACTGACAATCAGGGCAATACAGTATATTTTAGTGAAGCAATTATAATATTTACGAGTAATCTGGGAATGACGGAACCAGTTTACGATAGTATGCAACGTCCTGTTTTAGACGCAAGTGGAAATATTAAAAGGAAACCAACAATTGTTATTGAGAATCCATGTATAGATGATACAGTCGAATTTAAAGAAAGGACAAGAAAGATTATCACTGAAGGTGTAAAAAATTACTTCATAAATAATGGAAGACCAGAGTTACTTAACAGATTAGGTGAAAATAATATTGTTGTGTTCAATTTTATTGATATTGAATCTGCAAAATCAATATGTGAAAAGCAGTTAAAAACCATAATAAAATCAATTAAAGAAAAATTGAACATATCTGTTGAAATAACAGAAATAGTAGATTGTATTAAAGAAAATGCCATTTTTCACCGTGAAAAAGGTGGAAGGGGTATTGGAAATATGCTAGAGGAAAAATTCATAAACCCAATATCTGAATTTATTTGCGGATATAATGGGAAACTATCGAAAATTGTATGCATAGTTGGAGAAAACCAGACAATTGAATTTAGAGGTGAATAGATATGGCATTGAATGCAAAAATTGTTGGATTTGTAGACAAAGGTATTATATGCGAAAAGAACGATGACAGGTTGCTAGTTGAAAAAACAATAGTAGATTCAGGTGTTTATTCAACAGTTCTTTCCACACCATTTCACTGTGCCATATGTGATGGTGTAGGTGGTGAGAGCAGGGGCGATGAGGCAGCAGAATTTGTGTTAAGACAGTTAATTAATGAAGAAGCTAATAATATAGATTCTGCCGACAAAATATTATGTGTTTTATCACAAATAAATAATAACTTGCTTGATTACCAAAAAAGAGAACAATCGAACGGCATGAAAACGACAATAGTCGGATTAGGCATATATGAAGATAAGGTCATAATATATAATGCCGGAGATAGTAGATTGTACAGGCTCCGAAATGATAATTTAGTTCAATTGAGTGAGGATCATTCTACTGCTCATGAAATGATTATGATGGGCTTGATAACTGATAATATAGACGAGGAACTTATGAAGTGTAGCAGGATTACTCGCTGTCTTGGAACTAAAACAAGTGCGATACCATATGTTAAGCAGATTAATATGCATGCATTAAAAAATGACATGTATTTGTTGTGTTCTGATGGACTGTGGGGTGCTGTTGTAAACGATGATATAACTCGAGTTCTAAAATCGGAAAATAGTTTAGAAGAAAAAGTTCAACTCCTTTTTGAAATGGCAGAAAACAACGGCAGCAGTGATAATATTTCGATTGCCATAATTGAGATTGAATAAATACGATAGGAGAGAATGATATGGACGCTAATAAAAATGGTCGAATTAAAACAGAAATAGATGATAAAAATATTAGAATTAGTACGACATTTGAAGAAAATCAGAGACTGGTTACAGAATACGATAAGGATGATAATGTAGATAATAATGCATTAGCTGAAATGATAAGGCTAAAAGCAGAATTTCTATCATTAAATGAAAAAAAATACAGGTTTAACAGAATCTTGTCTACTCAAGGTGGAGAAGGTGTTGTTGCTGTATGTGATAGTGATGAGTATGGAGAGGTGGCTGTAAAAGTATATCTTGATGTCAGAGACGTTAAACTTGAAAAAAGACAGCCAATTATCCAGTTTACTAATAGTGAAAAAGCTGAAAAATATGTACTTCCAATAATTGATTTTGGATTTATTGAATTTGGTTCTGAAACTATGAATTACTTTGAGGTTCAGCCATTTTGCAAAGACGGCGATTTATCTCAAAAAGGGAAATTCGAATATGAAGAATTGGTAGCTTTGATAAAAGATTTAAATGAGGCTCTTCACTTTATTCATGAAAATGGATTTCTTCATATGGATATAAAACCTGAAAACATATATGTATATAATAATCATTATGTTTTGGGAGATTTTGGAATAACAAGAGAGTTAAAAGAAGGAAGGGCAGGGACAAGAATTACTCATGTGGGAAAAACAGTTAGTGGAACACCTGGATATCAGGCTCCAGAAGTTTTGTATGGAACAGCTTACTATTTATTAACTGCTAAAACGGATTATTATGCCCTGGCAGTTACAATAGCCTCTCTCTATTTAGGATACTTTGTATTTGCCGATAAGGATGGAAACTATGACGCTGGATTTTTTCAAGAAAGTGCACAGTCAAACCATATTAATCTAAAAAATATAGATGATAAAAGAACGATCTTCTTACAAAATCTTATAGATGGGCTATTCCAGTTTGACAAGAATAACAGATTTGATTATGCAGATGTATGTAAGTGGCTTAGTAATCCGAATTATAAGGGTGGCTTGGAAGCGGTATTGAAGGGTAAGAACGTTTGGAGTTCTCCTTTTCAAGGCAGTAGCAAAAAAGAACTTTTATATAAAGAAAGAGACCTATTTAATTGGATAGTATATAATTGGGAGGATGCAAAGAAGAGATTATATCGTCATGATTTTGTAATTCACTTTCAGAAAAATAATGAAGCTTTCGTAGCAAGTGCTATAGAAGACATTGTTGAAATTAAATATCCGGATGGGAAAAATGGTGATGGTGATAAAGCGTTATTTGAGATGTGTTTACTTATCTATTCGGAAATGGATACTCCATTAGTATGGAGGGGTGAGAAATGGAATAGTTTGCAGATACTTGCAGATGACATTTTATCAGCTGATAAACCTGAATTTTATTCGGAAATTTTTGAAAATAAGCTGATTTCAATGTGGTTAGAACAAACTGGTTTATTAGCAAATGATGATAAGCAGATGAAATTGATTGTGGATATTGAGGAAAAGGCAAAGATTAATTCTTTTGTAGCAACCTATTGGTTTGCATATACTTATGCTAGTAAACAAGAAATTCAGATTCGGGATAGATATTTCAATAGTCCAATAGAAATAATTGACACTTGTATGGATTCACCAACGGTATTCTATTCGGAGCATGGATATCTCGAGTGGCTGCAAGACATTGATAAGTCTTATGATATTTGGGGATTTATATGCAGTGGTGGTGTTGAACGTTTAGGTTGTGCTGAATATGTGTATGCATATTTGAATGCGGAAGATACAGATTTAACTAAGAAGGTTCATCTGTTATTTGTTCTTTTTGAACAGATTGGCATTGCTCTTAATCAAGAAAGAGTTGTCGATAAAATTCGTAATACATATTTAAAATACGGACCATATGGAGACATTACATATATTCATTTTTTGGTAAAATCTACTGACTATTATTATTCGGATGACAAATATGGAATTGAGTTAATAGATGATATAAGAAATTATAAAGACATATGTATAGGAACCGTATCTGAAATGGGAAAAGAATTGCTCGAACTAAAAAAGATGACGGATAAATTGTATGAGAGAATGCAAAACAATCCATTGCTTGCAAAAGCTGGAATATACGATAGGAAATCTATTAAATGTCGTAATTTACAAGGGTATTTTTTATATCAATTTTTAACAAGAGAAGTACCATTAGGGTACAGAAAATTAGTGGAAGATAGGTGAGAAAAATGGATAAGATTGAAAAATGTATTAATGAATCATCAACTGCAATTGATGAGTATTTGGACTCTTTGAATGAATTGGCT
>ERZ780106.137-NODE-137-length-32887-cov-4.779423_pt1 | contig 32887 bp, 28 predicted proteins | sample MGYA00511572_ERZ780106 | MGnify/ENA primary metagenome ERZ780106 (study PRJEB29588, sample SAMEA2161876) | human gut metagenome | biome: human gut; feature: human-associated habitat; material: faeces | place: Denmark | collected 2008/2010 ...
CGGACCCGGCCGGGCATCTGATGATGCCTACGCTTCGCTCTAGCATTATCCGCAGGTAGGCGGGAAATGAAAAAAGCCGGCTGGAAAACGGATTTCCAACCGGCGTATATCATTTTCAGATATATTAACTGTACAAGGCAGGTTTACTGCTCGTCCTCAAGCTGCAGATGCTGTACGTAGATAGCCTTCTGAAGCTGCTCTCTCTTCCTGACAGATGGTTTCACGAAGTTCTTTCTGGCACGAAGCTCGCGGATAGCACCTGTTTTTTCGAATTTCCTCTTGAATCTCTTGAGAGCTCTCTCGATGTTCTCACCTTCCTTAAGCGGTACAATAATCATATCTGAATCACCTCCTTTTTTTAATAAATTCCTAAAACCGAATGAGTTACGTGTGTCCATCCTGAATTAGCGGGTGCAAAGTTACAACAATTATCCGGATTTCCGACAATCATTGACCGATTTTTTCCTGAAAAATTTTCATTCCGTCAGTAGCCTTGGCCATGATATGCTGGATCCTGCTGTCACGGACATTGACCTGACCCGGATCGATCAGATAAATCGGCGTGTCGAGCGACGCGTAACGGTACAGGCCCGCTGCAGGATAGACACTCAGCGACGTGCCGACAATCAGAAGGATGTCAGCGTCGGACACTATGTCGATAGCCCTTTCGATTTTAGGCACCGGCTCGCCGAACCAGACGATGTGCGGACGCAGCTGGTGGCCGTTCGGGGCCTTGTCGCCAAGATGCACTTCCGAGTAACCGATATCGAAAACAGTCTTCTCCGAAAATCCGTCTTCCTCATTGCAGCAGTTCTCCGGCCTTACTTTCGTCAATTCCCCGTGAAGATGGAGGACATTGGAACTGCCCGCCCTCTCATGAAGATTATCCACATTCTGCGTTATCACATTGACATTGAAATTATCCTGAAGCGAAGCGATGGCACGGTGTGCGTCATTGGGTCTTACCCCTTCGAGCTCATGCCTCCTTATATTATAGAAGTCGAGCATCAGGCCCGGATTCTTGTACCAGCCCTCGATGGACGCGACTTGCTGCGGGTCGTAATTGTCCCACAGACCGCCATTGTCACGGAACGTGCTGATTCCGCTCTCGGCGCTCACACCGGCGCCTGTAAGCACCACAAGTTTCTGTTTCATAACAGTTTACGAATTAAAGTAATATTTTCTGAGCCAATACTCGAAAAGAGGGTCCTGCACGGACGGCTCGTCCTTGTCATTGAACGAAAGCACCTCTTTCTTCATAAGAGCTTCCTTGAGTCTCTTGACATTGGCCGAAGAATTAAGTCTGTAGTTTTCAATGACTTCAGTCGTGCTGAACTTGACATTGCCGTCGAGCACCGCCTTCAGGAAACGCTCCTGGAATCCGGTAAGGTCGTCCATAATGGCCTTGAACCTCGGCAGATTGGCAGAAACCATACAGGAAAGTGCATCATTGAAAGTGATTTCACTTATATAGCCCTTGGACAATGCATCGCAGATGAAGAAAAAACTGTTGATATACCATATGTTGTTGCGGAACAGCCCGCAGACCACCTGTATCAGGTCACGCTCGATGACCTTGCCGCCCACAGAAAAGCCTTTCAGCACATGATCCGCTATTTCGGCATCGGAAATCATTGACAATGAATACTTTTCCACGCTCCTCCAGAAAAACTTACGGCGCATGAAGATACTCTCCATCGCATTGGCCCTGGAGCCCAGGAAAACGAAGGAGCAGCGAGGGGTCCTTGCCTGGATGCGGGTAGAAATCGACGCGTCTAACACACTGAAGAATTTCTCACCCTCGTCCGAGTCAATGTTTTCGAACTCATTGAGGACAATGATGAACTGCACATTCTTTTCTTCGGCAATGCGGAAAGGCAGCTCAGCCACGGCGGAAATCTCAGCCGCACCGACCGGGGCATTGTCAGAAAAGACTCTTCCAGTAACAGAAAACGACTGCGCGTCAAACTCCAGAGATGTGCCTGACAGATACTTGGAAGCATTGTCCTGATAGTCCTGTGGGACTGTGGAAACGGATGAAATCACGGCACCTGCAAACCGTCTTATGAACAGCTCGGCATCGTGGATATTCGTGAGATCCAAGCTGCACATAAGGAACTGCTTGCCGGAAGTCCTCATATTGAGCAGAGTCTGCTGGACCGCGGACATCTTGCCTGATTTCAGAGGACTCCAGATGGCGACGCTTTCGCCCTGGGTCAAGAGATTTGACAATGTAATGCAGTCAGAACGACGCCCGATGAAATACTTACCGGTCACATAGTCAGCAAACTGGAATGGAGTATCCATACGTTTAAATTTTTCGAGTTGCACAAGCAGGATTGCCTGGCAGGATTACCAAGCAATCGTCGAAAAAGTGCCCAACGGGTTTTGCACTAACGACTTCCGAAAAACAAAATTAGTAAAAAATTTTGCGGAATGGCAGAAATCCATTAAATTTGCAGTCCAAAAATAAAATCAGATGACTGACAAGCCTTATAAGTTCCGTGCAGAAACGGACGCTTGCAGCCGAAACTTAATAAGTTTTTATATATAATGTACGCAATCGTTGAAATTGCAGGCCAGCAGTTCAAAGTAGAAGCTGGTGCAGAGATTTTCGTAAACCGCCTCGCATCGAAGAAGGATGAGACGGTAGAGTTCGACAAGGTTCTTCTCCTCGATAACGAAGGAGCAGTAAAGGTCGGAGTTCCTTACGTAGAGGGTGCAGTTGTAAAGGCAACAGTTCTCGCAGATGACGTAAAGGCAAAGAAGGTTATCGTTTTCAAGAAGATCCGTCGTAAAGGATACCAGAAATCAAACGGTCACCGTCAGAAACTCACAAAGATCCGCATCGACTCTATCGCTTAATTATTTACAGATCGCTAAATTAAAGGAGAATTTGAATTATGGCACATAAAAAAGGTCAAAGTAGTTCCAAGAACGGTCGTGAATCACAAAGCAAACGACTCGGACTCAAGAAATTCGGTGGTGAGGTCGTAAAGGCCGGCAACATCATCGTACGTCAGAGAGGCACTGTTCACAATGCTGACAAGAACGTCGGAATGGGAAGAGACCACACTCTCTATGCACTTGTAGACGGCACAGTAGTTTTCACAAGAAAGAGAGAAAACAAATCATACGTGTCGGTTGTGCCTTTTGAGAACTAAGCTCGAAGGGTCTAGAAAGACAGATGAGGATTGCACTTCGAGTTTCGGCGTGCGGTCCTCTTTTCTTTTAAAATTATCCGAATCAATTAAATACATATAGATATGCTGACACTCAAAATGCTTCGCGACGACCCGGATTTCGTGGTCAAGAAGCTGGCAGTCAAAAATTTCGACGCAAAAGCAATCGTTGACAAAGTTCTCGAACTTGACACCGAGAGGAGAGCGCTCCAGACAGAGAGCGACGGTCTTCTCTCACAGCAGAAACAGAAGGCCGGACTTATCGGCGGCTTCATGAAAGAAGGCAAGAAAGCAGAGGCGGAAGAGGCCAAGAAGGAAGTTGCCGAACTCAAGGCAAAGTCCAGCGAACTTCTCGCAAAGGCTGATGCTACAAGCAAAGAGCTTGAGGCCCAGTTGGTTCTGCTTCCAAATATACCTTGTGACCTGGTAGTTCCGGGAAAAGGTGCAGAAGACAACCAGGTAGTCAAGATGGGCGGTCCGGAAATCAAACTCCCGGAGAACGCTCTTCCTCACTGGGAACTCGCCAAGAAGTTCGACATCATCGACTTCGACCTCGGAGTAAAACTTACCGGCGCAGGCTTCCCTGTATACAAGGGCAAGGGCGCCAAGCTCCAGAGAGCGCTCATCAGTTTCTTCCTCGACAACAACACCGCTGCAGGATACAAGGAAATCGAGCCTCCTGTCATGGTCAATGCCGCTTCAGGTTTCGGTACAGGCCAGCTCCCTGACAAGGAAGCCCAGATGTACTATGTAGGTCTCGACGATTTCTATCTCGTACCTACAGCAGAGGTGCCTGTTACCAATATATATAGGGATGTCATCCTGAACAATGACCAGTTCCCGCAGAAGCTTACCGCATACACTCCATGCTTCCGTCGCGAGGCAGGTTCATACGGCAAGGATGTCCGTGGCCTGAACAGGTTGCACCAGTTCGACAAGGTGGAGATCGTCCGCATTGAAAAACCTGAGGATTCATACGCTGCGCTCGACGAGATGATCGCGCACGTGGAGAGCCTCGTGAACAAGCTCGGCCTCAAATACAGGATTCTCCGTCTCTGCGGCGGTGACCTGAGCTTCACATCTGCAATCACTTACGACTTTGAGTTGTGGTCAGCAGCCCAGGGCAGATGGCTGGAGATTTCTTCAGTATCCAACTTCGAGACATATCAGGCAAACCGTCTCCACTTGAGATACAAGGACGAAAACGGCAAGATGCAGCTCTGCCACACGCTGAACGGAAGTTCATTGGCATTGCCTCGTGTCGTGGCCGCTATGCTTGAGGACAACCAGCAGGAGGACAGAATCGTAATTCCTGAGATTCTCCGCCCTTACACCGGGTTCGACTACATCGACTAACATCTGATGAAGACTATATTAGGAATTGACCCCGGAACCAACATCCTTGGCTTCGGGGTTATCCGTACTGAGGGGAACAAGGCTGAATATGTGGAAATGGGAGTCATTGACCTCCGAAAGGAGAAGGACCCGTATATGAAACTTTGTCGTATTTTCAACGAAATCGGAGATATCTGCGACAGGTACTCCCCAGACGAAATGGCCTTGGAGTCACCATTTTACGGAAAGAATGCACAGGTAATCCTGAAGCTCGGGCGCGCCCAGGGCGCTGCAATGCTTGCGGCTTCGACCAGAGGCATACCGATTACGGAATATGCCCCACGAAAGGCCAAAGAGGCTGTCACCGGCAATGGGGCAGCGTCCAAGATGCAGGTAAATACCATTCTCCAGAAGACACTGGGGATAGACATTGAAGAGAAATTTCTCGATGCGACGGACGCGCTTGCGATAGCATTGTGCCATCATTATCAGATGACAAATCCGCTTGCGGGGCTCAATTCCGGTTCTTCTTGGGAGAAGTTCATTGCAGACAATCCAGGAAGGATAAAAAACAGATAAAAACTTGCCTGACGGATTAAACTTCCGCCAGGCTTCCTTGTCTAAAGATGCGGATTCCGGGATGGAATCCCTACGACGTGTTGTGTTAATGATAAACTTGGACAGACAATGAAAAAAATCATTGCTATGTTATGCGGGCTGATTGCAATGCTCGCTATTTCTTTTGCCGCGACGGCACAGACCAGGACCATAACCGTGGTTCTGCAGGACTCATCAACCGGTGAGGCTGTGGGTTACGCTACGGTTTCGCTCGCCAAGCAGGGTTCGACTTCCGCATTCAAATATGCACTTTCAGACGACAAGGGCAAGGCGACCATAGAGAAGGTCCCTGCCGGAAGCTATGTTTTCAAGGCGGAGCTTCTTGGCTACAAGACATTCAGCAAAGAGATTACATTGAAGGAATCTCTCAATCTCGGTGTGATAAAGATGGATCCGGACAAGCAGGTTCTGGATGCAGCGAGCGTTTCCGCTACCGGTAATCCTATAGTCATCAAGAAAGATACGATCGAGTATAATGCGACTTCGTTCAAGACGACTGACAATGACATGCTGGAAGATTTGCTGAAAAAGCTTCCGGGCGTGGAGGTCGGTTCGGATGGTTCCGTTACAGCAAACGGACAGACTATCAGCAAGATAACAATTGACGGAAAGACATTCTTCCTGGATGATCCGCAGTTGGCTTCCAAGAATATCCCTGCCAAAATCGTGGATAAGGTGAAGGTAGTCCAGAAGAAATCAGACCAGGCCCAGTTCACAGGCATTGACGACGGACAGGAAGAGACCGTCATTGACCTTTCCATCCAGAAGGGCATGATGAACGGCGTCTTCGGCAACGTCATGGCCGGCGCCGGACATGATTGGCCGGAGAATACGACCAGCGGCAACGGAGATTGGCGCTATCAGGGCGCTGCTTTCGCAGGCCGTTTCACCGAAAAGAGCCAGCTCAGCTTAATTTTCAATGGTAACAATACCAACAATCGCGGTTTCAATGATCTTGCCGGTTCCATGATGCGCGGAATGCGTGGCGGCGGTGGTGGAATGGGCCGTGGTTCAGGCGGCTGGGGCAACACGAACGGCATCACGACTTCCTGGATGGGCGGCGTAAACGGTTCCTGGGACCTTTTCCAGGACAAGATGACGCTCGGTGCCAACTACTTGTATAACAGCACGAAAAACGATGTCCAGGAAAGGAGTGAAAAGACCACGTTCCTGGATGACGGTTCCAGCCTCATTTACAATAATGACGGATTCAGTCTGAACAAGACTGACGGACATCGTTTCGGTGCCCGTCTGGAGCATAAGTTCTCGGACAACACTTCCATACTTTTCCAGCCGCAGTTCAATTTCGGAAAGGGTAATTTCAACGAGTATTCGAAATTCACTACTGACGGCCTGGCTGCAGGCGCTACGGAATCGACCGCGAAGAACGAGGGTTTCAACCGCAATATCGGCGACAATGACAACTGGACGGCCAATGGTTTCTTCCTCTTCAGACAGAAACTCGGCATACCCGGAAGGACATTGTCCCTGAACGTGGACTATAATTTCAGCAACAACGATCTCACGGGCCTGAATCAGTCATTGACAAAGACCTTTGGCGTTGACGGCGCTGCAGATGAGCTGGAGTCGGTAAACCAGTGGTACTCGCAGAATTCACGCGCGTCATCATTGAGCGGCCGTCTGGTGTATACTGAGCCTCTGGGCGCGGGTTTTTACCTGGAGGCGAATTATCAGTACAAATGGAGCCAGAACAAGTCAACGAAGGATACTTATGATTCGGCTGCCGGTGCTGACATCGAGAAGATGGAGTTCATCAAGGACGGGATGGTGCGCAACGACACGTATTCCAGCGACATTCTGAACCAGTATCAGACGCATCGCGCGGGTTTCAATTTCATATACCAGAAGGACAAGTTCCGCGCGCAGGTCGGCGCTTCGGTGATTCCGACGATTACGCACAATGAGACCAACGGCAAGAGTTACGACAATACCGTCGTGAACTGGTCGCCTTCGGCAATGCTCTGGTATGATATCAATGACAATACGAATGTGCGCGGATTCTATTTCGGACGTTCGTCCCAGCCGGCGACTTCGCAGCTCATGCCGGTTCCGGACAATTCCAATCCGCTCAATGTTTCTCTCGGTAATCCTTACCTGAAGCCGTATTTCAGCCATGATATGAGGATGCGCCTGGGATACTCGAACAAGAAGAAGTTCCTGTCGGTCTATGGCAATTTATCGGGTGGTTTCGTGCAGTCCCCTATCGTATATGCCAGTTGGTACAATACCAATGGTACTTCGTTCTCTCTGCCTGTAAACGGTCCTACATCCGGCAATGCAAGCGCAAGGGTGTTCGTCAATGCTCCGATTGCCAAGTCGAATTTCAGCATTTCTTCGATGACGTCAGGCAGCTGGTCGAAATCAGCGTCTTACGTGGGCAAGAGTTCGTTCGACACCAGCAAATATTATGACGGCGACGAGTTCGATTACGTGAAGTTCAATGAGGATTTCCCTGATTTGAACAAGAGTGACTTGTTCATCAAGAACTTGACGCAGACGATGAATTTCACCCAGAGGCTGAAGCTTACATATCGGAACAATTTCGTGGAACTTACAGGTTCCGGACGTTCAAGAATCGCAAAGTCCTGGTACACGATTTCGTCTGCCAATATGAATGTGACCCGCAACAACCAGGTGTCAGCATCAATGAACTGGACGATTCCAGGCGGTCTTGGGCTCGTTTCCGATTTCAACTACAACTGGTACAGGGGCTATGCGACTCCTCAGGCGGATGAGTACATCCTCAATGCCGAAATCACCAAGCTTCTGTTCAAGAACAGGTTCACATTGGCCCTGAAGGCATACGACCTTCTGAACCAGTCGAAGAACTTGTCCGTAACTGATTCAGCGAACTATCATACCGAGACGTGGAACAACACGCTTGGCCGCTATGTAATCCTGTCGCTGACTTGGAGGTTCGGCAACATGAGCAAGGCCTCGAATAACATGCGCGGGCCTGGCGGGCCAAGACATGGCGGGCCTGGCGGTCCTCCTCCACCGATGATGTAGTGTTCGTCTTTCATTTCAGAAATTTTTTGCATACTATTGCATTCGTGAACAACGGAAAATATGACACTAAAGAAAATAACACTGACATTGGCGACGGCCGCTTGTATATTGGGCGGATGCAAGAGAGAAATGACGGTCGGAGAGGCCGTGGACTTCCTTTATGAATATATGAGCATCGCGGACAAGGGCGATTACAGCGAGGACTTTTTCCGGGACAATGCGGAAGTGGCGCTGAGAGCCAGACGGGAAATGCCGTGGGGAAAGCAGCTGGACGACCGGATGTTCAGGCACTTCGTACTGCCCGTCAGGGTGAACAACGAGAGGCTTGACGATTTCAGGACAATGTATTACGACACGCTGAAGGCACGCGTGGAGGGGCTGTCAATGCATGACGCGGCGCTGGAAATCAATCATTGGTGCCATGAAAAAGTGACATACACGCCATCGGATGCCAGAACATTTTCACCTCTCGCGTCGATTCTGAACGGCGAAGGACGATGCGGAGAAGAGTCTACATTCACGGTGGCAGCCATGCGCACCGTCGGAATCCCGGCGCGCCAGGTCTACACGCCAAGATGGGCCCATACGGATGACAACCACGCCTGGGTGGAAGTATGGACAGACGGAAAATGGTCATTCCTAGGCGCTTGCGAGCCGGAACCGGAACTCAATATGGCCTGGTTCAATGAGCCTGCGGCCAGGGCAATGCTGATGCACACGCTCGTATTCGGCGACTACCGCGGCCCTGAAGACGTAATCCGCCGTACCGCCAGCTTCACAGAAATCAATGTCATCGGCAACTATGTGAAAACAAGACGCAATATAGTGACTGTCAATGACTCCAAAGGCAACCCCGTAACCGGGGCCGACGTCGGATTCTGCATTTACAACTATGGCGAGATGTTCCCGGCAGTGACATTGAAAACCGACGACAAGGGGCAGGCAATACTCCATACAGGAATCGGCGACATGTTCGTATGGGCCTCATATGACGGACGTTACGGAATCGGAAAGCTCCATACGGAAGGCATTGAAAACTGCGGAATCACCATCACATTGGATCATACGGATGTGGATCCGATGGAGATTGACATTGACATGAACCCTCCTGCGAACGGCAGGATTCCGGCGGAAGCGAGTGATGAGGCGATTGCCGCGAACAAGGTACGGCTCGCGCGCGAAGACTCGCTGAGGCACTCATACACAGCGACTTTCACGACTCGGGACAATGCTGAGGAACGTCTCGGACTGGCGGGATTGCCGGAAGACGCATACAAGCAGCTGTCGGATGCGAAGGGAAACTGGAGGGAAATCAGAAATTTCATCGCAAAGGCCAATGAAAATGGCCGTCTGCATGACGGACTTGAGATGCTCAAGACGCTAAGCCGCAAGGATTTGCGTGATACGAAGTGCGAAGTGCTTTGGGACGCGTTGACCATGGCCGCCAAGCCTAATATCCTCAGCAAAAAAGATGAAATCTATTTCAATTATGTGCTTTGCCCTCGCATAAACGGGGAATTTCTACAGCCGTTCCACACGGAGATCCACGAGGCGCTTTCACCGTATATAAACACGCGCGAGATCAATGACGAGGATGACGCCAGGGCTTTGGTGAACGAGATCATCACTTGGGCCAGGGACAGCATTGCGATAGCGGACAGCCTGAACACCAGAAGGTTACAAGCCACCCCGGCGGGAACATTGCGGATCCGCATGGCGGACGGAAGGTCGAAAGACATATTTACGGTAGCGGCATTGAGGACATTCGGAATACCGGCAAGAGTAGACCTGATGACCGGAAAGGCTCAGTATATGATTGACAATGAATGGGTCGACATCACCGCAGAGAGTGCCGCATTGGGAACTATTTCCGAAAAAGGAACGATGACCATGAACTATGTACCGGGTAAAGGCACACTGGACAATCCGGAATATTACCGCCATTTTACATTGAGCCGGATTCAGGACGGGCAGCGGAGACTGCTTGATTTCGAGGACGGTGACGCTACCGAGCTGGGAGCTGACGCTTCGGCTAAAAGATTCAGCACGCCGTTCACTTTGGATGCCGGAACATACCTGCTGACCAGCGGGACCAGGCTTGCCAGCGGAAAGGTACTGGCAAGAATGACGACATTCCGCATCGAGAAAGGAAAAAACACTGACGTACAGTTGGTTATGAGGGAGAGTAAAGAGGAAATCAGCGTCATCGGAGCTATGGACCCGGAGGCATTGTATACCCCCGTAGAAGGCGATGGCATCGCTGCTGTGAAGAAGTCAATATTGAGCACCACGGGGCGCGGATATTTCCTGGTCATGGTCTTCGGCGACGGTGACGAGCCAAGCAACCATGCCATAAGAGAAGTTCAGTCAATGCTTCCGGAATTGGGTCAATGGGGACGGCCGGTTATGATCTTCGGACAGAGCGTAAGCAATGTTGAAAAGCTATCCAAAGCATTAGACAGCAACACTATACATTTCGGCATAGACACCGGATCTGAAATCAGGGACATGTTGTGCAACGGATGCCACAGCGAATCGAAAACGCTGCCGGTAATCGCGATGTGCGACAGTTTCGGCCGCATCGTCTACGTCTCTACAGGCTACAACACCTCGCTCGCATCCCAGCTCAGGACAGTCATAGCAGGAATCTAACCAACCAATGAGCGGACCACATCGCGGGAAGTACGGAGGGTGAGACCCGGTGAAACTACCGGTTCATCGAAACCGAGTTCCGGAACGTGATGCAGGTCCGGGTCCGGTACGGCTGCGCGGGCAGTAGAATGGAACTCCTTAGCATGGGTAATGCGCTCTATTTCAGCAATATTGTCAGGATTTATACCGGAGCCTGGCATAACGACCAGACGTCCGGCAGACTGTCGTACGAGCCCGGCAATCATTGATGCGCCGGCCAGGGCCTTGGGCTGCTGACCGGAGGTCAACAAACGTTCACAGCCAAGGTCAATTATCTGTTCCAGAGCACTTTCCGGGTTCAGGCAGACATCGAAGGCACGATGAAAGGTCACGCTCAAATGACCTGCGGCGGCAACCATGCGGCGGCACGAGTCCATGTCAATGTTCCCTTCCGGGGTCAATGCACCTATGACAACGCCGTCGACACCGGCATTGCGACAAAACTCTATATCGGAAATCATTGTCCTGACTTCGGACGGGGAATAGACGAAACTCCCCTCCCTCGGACGGATGAGGACATTGACCTTGATGCGCGGAATAACGGTGCCCGACGCGGCAGCTACAGCTTCAGCTATCAGGCCCCGACTGGGCGTCACGCCGCCGCAACTGATTGCAGAACAAAGCTCCACGCGAATGGCGCCACCTTCATAAGCTTCCACGATATCATCCACGGATGTGCAACAGACTTCGATTTTCCTCATTTTTCCTCAGATTGTGGTCATAAAGATAACAATTACAGATGAAATGACGCGGAAATTTATTACATTTGAGGGAACATTGAAGAAAGAGATATGAGGGAATTTGTGCCTGCACTTGATTCGGAATACATCATCGACGGAGCCAGAATGGAACTGACCCCGAGGCAGATATTGGAAGAAGCTGTCGGAGAATTTCATAGAAGTCATCCGGCTGCAAACCTAGAACATGATGATTATCAGACAGATACAGACAAGTCCACTGGAACGGCCGCTGAGCCGCTGATCGACGAGAGCGTAGATCCGTCACCGGAGAGCAACGCCTTTTCATCGGAAAAGATATTCGAATATCTCGGCGAGGTGACATCTTCCACCCTCAAGCCACGCAATATCCCGAGATTCTTCCCGGAAGAGACCACACGTGCGGAAATCGCGACCGGATTGATCCGGACTATCTGGAAAACAGGCCATTTCAGATTGGATGACCTCATCATTGACATCACATGGGAATGGGAGACCTCGGAAGTCGGCGATATGACCGCCTTCTACAAATCCGTGGAGGCGGCCTGCAGTTATCTGGACATGCTGGATATCAGACTGGGCGGATATCACTTTCAGGAAGTCACTGGCACACAGGATGAAGGCAAGACAGAAGGATGCCGGATAAAGTTCAATATCTACGTTGAAAAAAGCAAAATCATACAGAGCGCCGATGATTCGGACGAGCCGATAGACATCGCGGAGACCATTGACCGGGAAATCATGAACACCCCGGACATGAATCCGGCATTGCCACTGTGCGAACTCCCGTTCAGGACATCTTCGCCAGTATTGGGGAAAAGCAGAAAGTGCCAGGTCCACGTATCGGACAATATCGGCAACTGGCTGATATACATTCCTTTCGATACATGTAAGTTCCGACTTGGCGGGTCATTGCTGGCAGAGAAGACAGGCCTGGCTGGTGGAAAGGCTCCGGATATCATGGACTCGGATTATTTCATAGACTGTTTCGAAGTGGTGAGAGAGTTCGTGGAAGACGGCGTGATAGTTTCGGGCGCGGCGACAGGTCCGGGAGGGCTCATTGCGACATTGAACAGGATGAGCAACGGTATGACAGCCGGCATTGACGCCGACATCTCAGGAATCTGCCGTTCGTATGGGGAAACCGACATCACTAGGATTCTTTTCAGCGAGGTCCCGGGTGCGGTGGTGGAAATCCGCGACAGCGACTTCGACTACGTGGATGCTGAAATGCTGCTCCAGGATGTGGCTTATTATCCCATCGGTCATCCGGGGAAACCGGGGCTGAGGATAACCAGCGGCAATCAGGACGGCGTGGCGGGCATACTTCAGTCTCTGCTCGGTCAGGAGGACATTGTCCCGGAGGGAGAGGATTAGGAAAATGCGTGTTTAAAATATTCAGACATGATCAACAGGTACGCCAATGTCCCCGCAAAGGGGGACGGAGCCAGGAAACCGAAGATATTCGTCCTGGACACAAATATCGTTCTGCATGACTACAAGGCCATCCGAAAGTTTCAGGACAATGATATTGTCATACCGATAGCCGTGCTGGAAGAACTGGACAAGTTCAAAAAGGGCACGGACGCGTTGAGTTTCAATGCGAGAGGATTCATGAGAGACATCGACCGTCTCACCGAAGGGAAAATGTTCGGAAAAGACGGCGTGCCTATCGGCAAAGGCCTGGGAAACATCAAGATAGAGCCGAACCATCCGTTTCCTGACAGCATGAAGGAACTTTTCCATGACGACACCCAGGACCACAGGATTCTGGCTACCGCAATCTGGGTCAGGGACAACAATCCCGACCGTTTCGTGGCGCTGGTAACCAAGGATATAAACCTGAGAATGAAGGCAAAGGCGGCGGGAATGGTGGCGCAGGACTACTTGACTGACCGCGTGGAAGAAAACAAGGTGGAGTTCTCGCAGAAAGAAGTGCAGTTCATCACGGACGCACCGGACGAAGTGGTACAGGAACTGGCATACGGCCAACACAACACCGTCGACTGGAAGGGGCTATGCAAGACCAAGCCATCAGCGAATCAACTTTTCAAGATACAATGGACGACTCATGGAGACGAAATAATCTGCGCAAGATATGACGCCGACATTGACAAGATCATTCTGGTCAGAAAGCGGGAAGCCAGTGGAATCAAACCGAGGAATGACGAACAGAAATTCGCATTGGACGCATGCCTGAACAAGAAGATTCAGCTGGTGTCATTGACCGGAGGTGCCGGAACGGGAAAGACATTGCTCGCGCTGGCGGCAGCTCTGGAACAGGAGCGGGATTTCGACCAGATAATCCTATCCAGACCGACCGTCATTCTGGGGAATCAGGACATAGGATTCCTGCCTGGAGACCAGAAGAACAAAATGAGTCCTTTCCTGCAGCCGCTGATGGACAACCTCAACGTAATCAAGGCATTGTACAGACCGAGCAGCCGGGAATACCAGCACATCGAGAGCCTTCTGAAGGACGAGAAACTGCTCATAACACCGCTTGCGTATATAAGAGGAAGGAGCCTGGGCAAGGCGTATTTCATCATTGACGAGGCACAGAACCTGACGCCGCATGAAATCAAGACGATCATCACGAGGGCAGGTGAAGGGACCAAGATGGTGTTTACGGGCGACATCTTCCAGATTGACCAGCCTTATCTGGACCAATGGTCGAACGGTCTTACACATCTCGGGGAAAAGATGGCCGGACAGAAGCTTTTCGAACACGTATTCCTGAAGAAGGGAGAGCGCAGCGAATTGTCGGACATAGCGGCCAAGCTGTTGTAGGGAGGTTATTGTGGCAAAGGACAAATTACTCAATTTCATAAAGGAATGGATGCTGCCTCTGGCGATTTTCACGGGGGCGGCATCTTATTTGGCACTCCATTATGTGCCCTGGCTGGCATCGAACGTGGAGCCTTCTTTCTCGATTTTTGCAAAACGAGTCCAACCGGCACTCATCGCAATCATGCTATTTCTACAGTTCAACAGGATTTCACCGCACGATCTGAGGTTCCGGCGCTGGCATTTCATCGCGCTGGCTTTCCAGATTGTCATGTTCATATTGTTCACATGGCTTGCGACATTGATGCCTGACGGAGACCTTAAAATATTGACAGAGTGCGCAATGCTGTGTTTCATCTGCCCTACGGCAGCAGCTGCGGGAGTGATTACCGGGAAACTTGGCGGACGCCTGTCGGACACCGTGTCATACGTCGTGCTCATCAACATTGCGGTAGCGGTCGTAATTCCTCTGGTCATACCTATATTCAATACTGAGTCGGACGCGACCTTCTTCGAGAGTTTCATCGCGATCTGCATGAAGATTTTCCCGCTGCTGGTTTTACCGCTGCTTCTGGCATGGCTCATCAGATATACTGCCCGGAGACTCCAGCGCTGGCTGATGAGGTACACTGAATGGGCTTTCTATTTCTGGGGCATTTCGCTGACATTGGCAATTTTTCTTGCCACCAGAGCATTGGTACTCAGCCATATATCTTTCTGGATAGTAGTGCTGATAGGTGTCATTTCGCTGGCTTGTACGGTCATCCAGTTCGGTGTCGGAAAAGCTGCCGGAAGAGTCGGAAGGAAGGAGTCGGAAGAAGAACGGTCTTCTGATGAAATCACCGCCGGCCAGGCACTTGGACAGAAAAACACCGGCTTCCTGATATGGCTCGGCTATTCGTATCTGACTCCGGTGACTTCCGTCGCAGGAGGACTGTACAGCGTATGGCAGAACATCATCAATTCCATCGAGCTTTACGAGAAGGGGCATAGAGGCAAGTAAGTTTTTCTTGCAATGCATGTATAAAATGATTAAATTTGCATTTTGATTTCGAAAAACAAAAACCTGTTTTAAAAATATGTTAGAGAACAAAAAAAGGGTGTATCGCTTCGGTGGCAAGACTGCTGAAGGCAATGGCACCATGCGCGAACTCCTTGGAGGAAAAGGAGCTAACCTGGCCGAGATGAACCTGCTCGGCATGCCTGTTCCGGCTGGTTTCACTATCACAACTGAGTGCTGTGCAGAGTATTACGCTCTCGGAGGAGGCTATTCAGATGCATTGAAACAAGAAGTGGCTGAAGCACTTGAGGCTACGGAGAAAATCATGGGCAAGAAATTCGGCGATCCTAACGATCCGCTCCTCGTGAGCTGCCGTTCAGGCGCAAGAAGTTCAATGCCTGGTATGATGGACACCATCCTGAACATCGGACTTTGCTCTGAGACTCTTCCGGGAATGATCAAGAAGACCGGCAACCCTCGTTTCGTTTACGATGCTTACCGCCGCCTCATCATGATGTACTCAGACGTCGTTATGGAGAAAGCAGAAGGCATTGAGCCTGAGGACGGCAAGGGAATCCGCCAGCAGCTCGACAAGATGATGTCAGAGCTGAAGGCTGCCAAAGGTTATGCCTCTGACACCGATATCACGGCTGAAGAGCTCAAGGATCTTTGCGACCAGTTCAAGGCCAAGGTTAAAGAAGTTCTCGGCGTAGATTTCCCTGACACTGCAAAAGAGCAGCTTTGGGGTTCTATCGGCGGCGTATTCAAGTCATGGAACGGAAAACGCGCCATTACATATAGAAAGATTGAGAAAATTCCAGATGACTGGGGCACGGCAGTGAACGTACAGTCAATGGTATTCGGCAATATGGGCAATACTTCCGCTACAGGTGTTGCGTTCTCACGTAACCCTGCAAACGGAGACAACAAGTTCTACGGTGAGTGGCTCATCAATGCCCAGGGAGAGGATGTCGTAGCAGGTATCCGCACCCCTAACCCGCTCAACGAGGCTACCAAGACAGAAAAGAACAAGAATCTGGAGTCACTTGAAAAGGCAATGCCTGAGGTTTACAAGGAGCTCGACGAAATCAGAATCAGACTTGAGGAGCACTTCCACGATATGCAGGACATCGAGTTCACCATCCAGGAGGGTCACCTCTGGATGCTCCAGTGCCGTATCGGCAAGAGAACCGGTCTCGCTGCGCTCCAAATGGCAATCGACATGCTCGAAGAGGGTATGATCGACGAGAAGACCGCCGTAATGCGTGTTTCTCCTGCACAGCTCGACGAGATTCTCCACCCAATCCTCGACCCTGCTTCTGAAAAGAAGGCCAAAGTTATGGCACAGGGTCTTCCTGCATCTCCGGGCGGAGCGGTAGGAACACTCGTGTTCACTCCTGAGGATGCCGTAAAGGCCGCCGCAGATGGCAAGAAGGTCATCCTCGTCCGTGAAGAGACTTCTCCTGAGGACATCGAGGGTATGCGCGCAGCTGCAGGTATCCTTACCATCCGTGGAGGTATGACTTCACACGCTGCTCTCGTAGCACGCGGATGGGGCAAATGCTGTATCGTAGGTTGCGATGCAATGCACATTGACCTCGAAAACAAGATCGTGACTTTCGCTGGCCACGACAAGCAGTTCAAGGAAGGCGACTGGTTCAGCCTCAACGGCACCAAGGGTCTCGTCTACAACGCACAGATCGAGACGATGGACGCTTCCGAGAATCCGCTGTTCGTGAAGTTCATGGCTCTCGCCGACAAGTTCCGCAAGCTCGGAATCCGTACCAATGCCGACACACCTGAAGATGCTGCAAAGGCTCTTTCATTCGGCGCCGAAGGTATCGGTCTGTTCCGTCTTGAGCACATGTTCTACGGCAAGAATTCAGAGACTCCGCTTGCAAAACTCCGCAAGATGATTCTCTGCGATACAGATGAAGAAAGAAAGGAAGCACTTACAGAGCTTGAACCATTCATCAAGGCTTCTGTAAAGGGCACCCTCAAGATCATGGACGGCAAGCCTGTAGTATTCCGTCTGCTCGACCCGCCTCTCCACGAGTTCGTTCCTAGAACTGAAGAGAAGAAAGCAGAATTGGCCAAAGAGCTCGGCGTAACCGTTGAGGAAATCGAGAAACGTGGCGAGTCCCTGCACGAGGTCAACCCTATGATGGGTCATCGTGGAGTACGTCTTCACGTGTCATTCCCTCTGATTGCAGAGGTAGAGTACAGGGCTATCTTCACAGCTACTGCAGAACTTCAGGCAGAAGGTTTCAACCCGATTCCTGAAATCATGATTCCTGTAACAATTTCAGCTCGTGAGCTCAGCTTCCAGAAGGCTATCTGCGACAGGGTAAAGGCAGAGGTTGAAGGCAAGTACAGCACCACCATCCACTACCAGTTCGGTACAATGATCGAGATCCCTCGTGCCGCTCTTACCGGTGACAGGATGGCCCGTACCGCACAGTTCTTCTCATTCGGTACCAATGACCTCACACAGATGACATTCGGTTTCTCACGTGATGACGTAGGAACATTCATGGGCGAATATCTCGGAAACAAACTCCTGGATGCAGATCCGTTCAAGACTATCGACACCAAGGGTGTAGGCAAGCTCGTGGAATATGGTATCCAGAGCGGTCGTTCCAAGAGACCTGAGCTCAAGTGCGGTGTCTGCGGAGAGCACGGTGGAGATCCTGATTCCATCAAGTTCTTCAACAAGATCGGCATCGACTACGTATCTTGCTCACCATTCCGTGTTCCTATCGCACGTCTTGCCGCTGCGCAGGCTGCGATTGCACAGAGCAAATAACAGTAACTCATATAGAATTGAGGCTGACCAGATAACATGGCCAGCCTCTTTTGTTTGTCCCAGTATCGAAATCCCCGCCCAAACCGGGGACTAGCACTCGTAAATCCCGCCTTTGCCGAAAAGGTAAGCTTCCACCTCGTCCATAAGGCCGGCGCGATAAATCAGGTCAATGCCGGTGAACCGGTCCCGCATGAACGGGATGGCGCGGAATGTCTTCCGGAGTTTCTCATGACTGACGCCTATCATTTCCGGCTCGTATGGAGCGCCGGCACGTTTAAGACAATCCCTGACGACATTGAAAGGAAGAATCTGGTCCCGGATCTTGCCACTGAGTTCAGGCCAATTATCTCTTACCGCAGTCAACTGCCTACGGATGCCCTCACGGCCGATATACTTGGCCCTGCTTTCCACAAGGGCGCGGGCAAGATGGTCCGGCATGCCTTCGAACTCTTCCCGAATATGCTCCTCCATGGCCTCCCACTCAGGCCATTTCGCCACGGCCGCATCCACATCCATCTTCATAAAGTCCTCACACAGAAGATATTCCAGACAAGCAACCGACACGAGCGTACCGATGGCGACACTGAATCCATGCGGCACATGCCTGCCGTTATGGCAGAGGCCCTCCATATCCCAATAATGGCTAAAAAGGTGTTCAGCTCCCGACGCTGGACGGCTTGACAATATCGACTGCATCGCAAAACCGCTCATGATCAATTCATACGCAAGTTTGCCGACAGCAGTCACATCGCCGGCAGCCACGGCATCAGAATCGGAAAGCGCGTCGCGCAAATTCTTCTGTACCAACGAGAAAGCAAATGGATCAATGCTTTCGCTACCCACCGCATCGGCAATAATCCAATCGGCACCTGAAGGGATTTTCGCTATCAGGTCTCCGTAACCGGATGCCGTAATTCCGGCAGGAGCCTTTGCTGCAACGGCAGGATCCATCACCATACCAAGAGGTGCCGGGCAATCAAACGTCTGCTTGTTGCCATGATATGTAACAGATGCGCCATAAGAAGTATAACCATCCATCGAAGCTGCCGTTCCGACTATGATATAACGCCTTCCGAGATGACAGGAAGCTAGTTTTGTCAAATCATTGATGACACCTAGACCTACCGCTACCGCGATGACATCCCGTCCCTTCAGATATGATTCGAGCTGCTCCAGATAAGACCATTCGGCATAAAGACCGGGATCGGTGAAAACGAATGGATGGTCCGTATTTATACCGGCATCATTAAGGTAGCCATAGACGATTTTCCCGGCAATTTCATAAGTGATTTTATCAGCCACGACGACCGCCGTTTTTCCCGGAAACAGGCTGTCGAACATCGCCGGAATTTTTTTCATTGCACCGACGCCAAATTCAAGCGCCTTGGTATCTCTCACCCTTTTCAGGATATTTTCAATTTCGTTCATAACCTCAGAAAACGCGTCTGATTTTCATTCCGCAACGGTTTCAGTTTCGCAAGCAAATCACTGCCAATGCAAAAGTCGCAAGAATAATTTACAACACATTTATTATCACTACATTATCGTAACGAAACCTCAATATGAACCGCCCTGGTCCACGAATCAAAATTAGCAAATAAAACGTTATTTGCAAGTCTTTTCGGAGATGGGACCAGGGCTTCATTCGTGTGCAGAAACGCTTGATTCACACCTGATGCCTTCAGCGACTTGACATAAAAACTATGAGGCCGGCCATTCACATGGTCAGCCTCAACATAACTTCCGGGGACAAACCTAACCTCAGAAGCACACATAAACGTTCGGTAATTCAAGAATGAATCACCATGTATCAACACTCGTAAATTCCACCTTTACCGAAGAGGTAGTTCTCCGCCTCTTCCATAAGTCCGGCCCTGTAAATCAGGTCAATGCCGGTAAATCTATTCCTCATGAACGGAATGGCGCGGAACGTACTGCGGAGTTTCTCACGGCTTACACCGATCATCTCAGGCTCATACGGAGCGCCCACCCGTTTCAGACAATCATAAACTTCATTGAACGGAATGATCTGCTTGCGGATTTTCTCGCGCAATTCAGGCCAATTGTTCTTCACTGCTTCAAGCTGTTTGCGGACACCTTCGCGGTCAGTATACTTACCCTTGCTCTCCACGAGACCTCTTGCCAAGTGACCCGGCTTGCCGTCGAATACCTCATGAATAGTCTTCTCCATCTCTTCCCACTCCGGCCACTGCGCCACTGCCTTGTCGATGTCCATTGACGTAAAGTCCTTGCCGACAAGGTATTCCAGACATGCTGTAGAAACGAGAGTTCCGATAGAGACCTTGAAACCATGTGACACGTGCTTGCCGTTATGACAGAGTCCTTCCATATCCCAATAGTGGCTGAACTGGTGGTCGGTGCCTGAAGCCGGACGGCTTGAAGACATTGCCTGCATTGCGAAGCCGCTCATGATAAGGCCGTCGGCCAATTTTCCGGTAGCCTCGAAATCACCCGCTGCCACAGCGTCAGGATCGGACAATGCGTCACGCAACTTGCTCTGTACCAACGAGAATGCGAACGGGTCAATGCTTTCGCTGCCTACTGCATCGGCAATGATCCAGTCGGCTCCTGCAGGAACCTTGGCCATAAGGTCGCCATATCCGGATGCGGACATCCCTTCCGGTGCTTTCGCTGCAACAGTCGGGTCGAACACCATTCCGAGAGGTGCAGGACAATCAAATGTCTGCTTGTTGCCCTCAAAAGTGATGGATGCGCCATAAGCGGTGTAGCCGTCCATCGACGCTGCTGTACCTACTATCATATAACGTCTTCCGAGATGACTCGAAACCAGTTTCGTCAAATCATTGATGACACCGGAACCTACGGCCACGGCAATGACATCGCGCTCTTTGAGGAATGCTTCCAACTGCCCAATGTATGACCACTCGGCGAAGAGTTCAGGGTCCGTGAAAATGAAAGGAGACTCCGTATTGATGCCGGCATTTTTCAGATATCCATAGACTGCTTCGCCTGCGACAGCGTAAGTATTCTTGTCTGCCACTACGACAGCTGTCTTTCCCGGAAACAATTTATTGAACATCGCCGGAACTTTTTCCATGGCTCCCACGCCAAATTCCAGCGCCTTGGTGTCTCTCGCTCTTTCCAGAGCTGTTTCTATCTCACTCATGATATTAAATATTATTATCTCATATTCCGCAAGTTTCACTTGCTGAGTTGTCACTTAAATTTGAGGTCGTCACTTGTTCGGATATCCAAAACCCCACGCACGTTTAACACGTTACCCTCTCCCTAAATCCCTCCCCTCGGGGAAGGGACTTACCGTCGCCCTCACGGGCTTTAAGGTTTATTTTATGTTACTTTCATTTCTTTGCAATGATGAGCATGAAGCCTCCCATAAGTTTCATACCTTACCACAAAGGTAAGCAAGTTTTTTCATTTTCAAAACATTTTCAGGAAAAATAGAATGAAAAATGAAACAAAATGATTATTTCTTATCTTTGCACATCGATTTATGCGAAATCACGTCTGAATAGACGACAACGGTATCAGCATCCGCATATTTGAAAAGAACGGCCAATCAGTACCTTTTCCCTGGGCACACACATAGTCGATGTTTCCGAATTCATCGAGTTCATCCTGAAGCGGATTGAAAAACATACAAAGTTACGCAAACTTTTCATTTAATTAATTTATTCGTACATTTGCAACGAAGCGAAATCAAAAAAAAGCAAACGAAAATGATAAGTATTGCAGAACGGCACAAGTACATCAAGGATCAACTTGCCAAAAACGGATTTATCAGAGTCCTGGACATCGCAGACCAGCTGGGCGTCACAGGAGCAACCATCAGAAAGGACCTCAGAATCCTTGAAAGTCAGGGAGTTCTGTACAGGACCCACGGCAGCGCTTCACCGGTCAAGCCGCATGTGATGGACATCAGCATCGACGAGAAGACATCACAGCACATCGAAGAGAAGCAGGCGATCGCAAAGGCCGCCCAGACATTGATAAAACCGGATGACGCCATAATCCTGGCATCAGGTTCCACCGTTACCGCATTCGCGGAAAAACTGGAGCCGAACGGCATGATTAATGTCGTAACCCCGTCATTGGGCATCGCGGTCCTCATGCACAGCAGGAGCAATGTGAAGGTATTCATCCTGGGAGGAGCATTGTACAAAAACTCTTTCTCCGTGCGCGGCGAGTATGCTGTAGAGGGATTGAAAAACGCCAGCTGCTCAAAGCTTTACATCGGCTGCGACGGCATTGACCTCGCTTCCGGCGTGACCTGCGCGACGATCGAAGAGGCCGAGCTTACGAGCGCCATGATGAAGGCGGCATCACAGACGATCGTGCTTGCGGATTCATCGAAATTCGGCAGACGCGGATTCGGAAAAATCGGCAATATCGAAGACATTGACATCATCATTACCGACAAGGGAATGCCGGAATCATTGAGAGAGAAAATCGAGGATGCAGGTGTGCAGATTATAATTGCCGACGAATAGGAATATTCGGGAAGCAGCGTTCCAGCACAGTATCAAATTCAGATACACACGGACCGGAATCCATGAAAGAGGTTTCCCGGTCCGTATTTTTATAAAGGCCGAAGATTCTGGTGCAATGCCTGACCGCCGAATGGATGTCGTGGGAGGAAAATATTATGGCCGGAGCATTCTCGCATCTGACGATGTCCGACAATGTCTGCAGCACCGTTTCACGCGCTTCCACATCCAGGAATGCCGTCGGTTCGTCCAGCAGAACCACTTCAGCATTTCTCGCCACTGCTGCCGCTATGCAGACTTTCTGGAATTCGCCGTCACTCAATGTGGAAATATCCCTGTCCGCAAACTCCTGTATATCAAGCATTGACATAGAGCCGTCGATGCGCGCCTCCAGTTCTTTGCCGATCCTTCCCAGCCAGTCCGTCTCCTGAAAAGTCGTAAGTCCAATGAACTTTTTCACGGTAAAGCCGGCTACTTTGGGGATGCGCGACGGGACCAGCACAGCCTTTCCGCCGCCGGGATTCCGGACAGTCCCTCCAAGAGGTTTCTGCAGCCCGGCCAGCGTCCGGAGCAATGTACTCTTGCCCATGCCGTTTCCGCCGCAGAGCAGCACGCACTCCCCCGGCCCTACCGCGAACGATAGGTTACGGATCAATGCCTTGCCATCATATCCGACAGAAAGCCCTTCAGCCAGCAGTTTCCACGCCATAATTATTTCTTGCCTACAGGTATGTCAATCACGTATTTTTCATCGAAAATCGGGTCATCCACCCAATCCTGGATTTTCCATGTGCGGACTGCACCGGGCTGAATGCCGGCAATCTGCATCATGTGGCAGAGTTCTTCGGCAAAATCCCCGCCTTTAAGATAGAAGATGTCGCCGGTATACTTTCCCGCCACCCAAGGATAGAAATTATCCAGCGCCGTGACTGCGCGTGAAACCACGTAACCAAACTTCTGAGGCAATGATTCCGCACGGGCATTGACCACTGTAACATTTTGAAGACCAAGGGATTCTGCAACAGCTTTCGCCACAATGGTTTTCTTGCCGACCGAATCGCAGAGAAGGAAATTCACTTCCGGAAACAGCACGGCAAGCGGTATTCCCGGGAAACCGCCTCCCGTTCCGAGATCAAGCACATTGATTCCTGCTCCAGGTGTCCGCCACGTTTCGAAAATTTCAGGGCGCATCGTTTTCAGATATTGCGCAATCGCCAGTGAATGAAGCACATGCCTGATATACAAGCTGTCGATATCCTTGCGGGAGATGACATTGATTCTGGAATTCCAGTCATTGTAAAGGGGCTCCATCGCACGGAACATTGATTCTTGTTCGGGCGTCAATTCCGGGAACGACCCGCGCACGAGGGTGACAAATTCATTGACATTCATAACTATTCTTCCTCCAGCATTTTACGGACAATCTGGGCGCGGGCGCGGTTTATCCTTGTCTTGACGGTGTTGAGCGGCAGATTGGTCTTCTCCGCGATTTCCTTGTAGCCGAGATTGTCCACATAGCACATTTGCGCGACTTCCCTATAAAGTTCAGGCAGGCCGCTGATGCAGTTCAGAAATGTTTCATGGTCCTGTGCGGAAATTATGTATTCTTCCGGGCTCAGCTGACCGTCGGCGACATTGTCCGCCTTGTCATTGGTCATATCTATGGACGAATTGTCGATGACCTTGCTCTTGTTGGTCGCCAAAGTCTTGTGGTCCAATGCCTTGTTCTTGGCAATGGCAAAGAGCCACGTGGAGAATTTCTTGCCTTGGTCGAAAGTGCAGAGCTTCTGGAAAGCTCTTTCGAAGCTCTCTATGCAGATGTCCTCCACCTCGATGGGGTCGCTTACAATCTTTCCGATAATCGAGCAGACAGCCATCTCATATTTGGCGTGCAATGCTGAAAATGCCGTCTGATTGCCGTCCAGTGCCATCCGGACCAGCACATCATCATTCACACTAGTGAGCTTCGAGCCAGTTTTTGCCATAATTGCATTCTACAGTTAAAGGAACGGACAATTCTGTGACGTGCTCCATCTGTTCCTTGACGATGGACATCAGTGTATCTATTTCATCATGAACGGTGTCGAACAGCAGTTCATCATGGATCTGCAGCACCATGCGGCTCTTCAGCCCGGCCTCACGCATCTTCCTGTCGACATTGATCATGGCCATTTTTATGATGTCGGCTGCGGTTCCCTGGATAGGGGCATTGACCGCGGTCCTTTCAGCAAGCGCTCGCACGGTGGCATTGCGGGAGCTGATGTCGGGGAGGTAGCGGCGGCGGCCGAACAGCGTTTCGACATAGCCGTTTTCGCGCGCCGAAGCTACGGTATCGTCAATGAATGAGCGGATTGCGGGGAACGCGGCGAAATAGTCGTCGATAAGTTTCTTCGCTTCCGTCCTGGAAATTCCAAGTCTCTGAGCCAGTCCGAATGACGATATGCCGTACATGATGCCGAAATTGGCGGTCTTGGCAATCCGTCGCTGGTCCGGAGTAACTTCGTCATGGGATATGCCGAAAATCTTCTCCGCCGTGGCTGAATGGATGTCGCGCCCTTCACGGAAAGCTTGGATAAGATGCTGATCCTGACTGATATGCGCCATTATGCGGAGTTCTATCTGGGAATAATCCGCAGAGACGATGACGCCATCCGGTTCGCCTGCCACAAAGGCCTTCCGGATTTCCTTTCCGCGTTCCGTCCTGATAGGGATGTTCTGGAGATTCGGATTCGATGAACTGAGTCGGCCTGTGGCGGTAAGTGCCTGATTGAAAGTCGTATGCACTCGTCCGTCCGATGGCGACACGAAGGATGGGAACGGCTCGATATATGTGGAGAGCAGTTTCTTTACCGCACGGAATTCCAGAATCTCATCGATTATCGGATGCTTGTCTTCCAATGCCATGAGGGTCGCCTCATCGGTAGGATAGCTGCCCCGTCCCGTCTTTTTCGCTTTCGGGTCCAATGCCAGTTTGTCGAAGAGGACTTCGCCGACTTGCTTGGGCGAGGATATGTTCAATTCCGGCTCGTCAGCCATTTCACGGATGCGGGCCTCCCTTTCGCTAATTTCCTTGCGCAGACCGGCCGCAAATTCGTCCAGCTGCCTGAGATCCACCTTCACGCCGTCACGTTCCATCTTCGCAAGGACGAGCATAAGCGGTTCCTCAATGTCGGAATACAAATGGCCGAGTGAATTGTCTTCCAATTCCTTACGCACTTTCAGCCCCGTCAGGACAGCAGCGGCGGAATCACGGACGGCATCATGACCGTCATCTTCGGCCGGCTCATCGAAAAGCGATACCGGTTCTTCCTGCTTTTCTTCAATGTCCGCGTCCATATCCACATCCAGATAGCTTTTCGCCAGAATTTCCGGCTTATGGCTCTTCTCCGGATTTATGAGATAGTGCATCAGGCTGATGTCCAGCAAGTTGCCTCGAAGGCCAATGTTTTCGCCAGCCAACAGGTTCAGCTGTTCTTTCAGATTATATCCGTATTTTTCAATGCCGCCATCTTCCAGAAGTGCCTTGAAATCAGCCGGTCTCCCATAAGCGGCAGCGACTTCAAGTGCTTCAGGATCAATGCTTACGGCTACAGCTGCCGAGCCATTGTCATTGATCCGGACTGCTGCGGCTCCGGCCTTGGAGGCCATTGTCAGGATTTCATTGACCTGAACTTCGGTGATTTCCATTTTCCTGCCGCGGGCGATTTCGGCTGCGGGCATGTCGCCGTCGGTTTCGGGGATCAGTTTCTTCAGCGAATTGAATTCGTATTTCGCGAAGAGGTCGGCGACTTCCGGGGTGAAACGGAGATTCACGTGCATGTCCTCATGCGGGAGGGCCATGTCGGTCTTTATCGTGACGAGCTGATGGCTCAGTCCGATATGTGGCTCAGCTTCACGGAATTGCGCCTGCTGACGTGGTGTCAGTTCGTCGATATGCCGATAGATGTTCTCCACAGTGCCGTACTTCGAAATAAGTTTCCCGGCACCGACTTCGCCGATGCCTTTCACGCCGGGCACGTTGTCGGCCGTATCACCGCAGAGGGTAAGCATTTCAATGACTTGCATCGGCGAGGATATGCCGTATTTCTCGCATACCGCCTTGGAGTCCAGGACAATGTTCTCGCCACCGGCATTTCCGGGCTTTACCTGATAGATGTTTTCGTCCACCAGCTGGCCGTAGTCCTTGTCGGGCGTGACCATGTAGACTTCCTTGCCCTGTTTCGCCTCACGTTTCGCCATGGAGCCGATGACGTCGTCCGCCTCGAAGCCGGGCACCATCAATGTCGTGATGCCAAGTGCCTTGCATATTCCGATGAGCGGTCCAAGGGAGTCAATGACAAGCTGCGGGGTCTCTGCACGGGTGGCCTTGTATTCCGGATACATCTGATTTCTGAACGTCCCCCCCGGCGGGTCGAACGCTACGGCGATATAGTCCGGATGTTCTCTGGAGATCAGTTCCAGAATGTATTTGGTAAATCCGAAGAGAATGGACATGTCTGCGCCCTTGGAGTTGATCATAGGGCGGCGCAGGAAGGCATAATACATCTTGAATACCAGCGCATGTCCATCTATAAGGAATAATCTTTCTTTCATTTCTGCCAATGATAATGATTGATTTTCTCCGCGTCCGCAAATCGGAAGCCGATACGTCAAAGATACGAAAAATTCTTGTAAAAAATTTTGTATTTAACTCTAAAAAGGTTACCTTTGCAATCCTATTTGTGAAAAATATAAAAAAGTAAGATAATGAAAAGAACATTTCAACCATCTGTACGCAAGCGCGTGAACAAACACGGATTCCGTGAACGTATGTCTACCCCTAATGGACGTCGCGTACTGGCTGCTCGTCGTCGTCACGGACGCAAGAAGCTGACTGTTTCTTCAGAGGAGAGATTCTAATCCCTCTACTGCACTGAAAAATAAAAAGAGATCGACTGAAAAGCCGGTCTCTTTTTATTTGTTTTATATACTCGCGACTCTGTCTTGCGGCATCATCCGGCCTGAAAGTCAGAGGACTTGCTTTTCGAGTATCCTCGCCAGCTGGTCAGTGCAGGACGTGCCTCTGCCGTGGCAGTTCACGCCGAGCAGGATGTCCTTGGCCTTCTCAGCAGGCATTCCCTCGAGAAGCCTTCCGATAGCCTGAAGGTTGCCGTCACAGCCGCGCAAGTACTTGAGATTGTGGATCTTGCCATCCACTATATCGAAATCTATCTGTTTGGAGCAGACCAATGCGCTGGGCGCCGCAGTTATATGACGCACTCCGGCCGCGTCGGTCTTGTCATTGATTATCTTGTAATCGTCTCCGAGAGCCATCTGTTCTTCCATAATATATTACCTTTTGTTTCTGAAAAATTCCGTAACCATTCCTCCGCACTCTTCCGCGAGGACGCCGGATACGACTTCAGTCTTGGGATGAAGCAGAGAAGGCGTGAAGAGCGAACATCCCCGCTTGGGGTCAGTGGCGCCATAGACTATCCTGCCCACCTGTGCCCAGGCAGAAGCCGCCGCACACATCGGGCAGGGCTCCACTGTGACATACAACGTACAGTCATTCAGGTATTTGCCGCCCATCGCTTCGGTCGCAGCCGTAATCGCTATCATTTCCGCATGAGCAGTAGGGTCATGGAGCCGTTCAGTCATATTGTGGCCTTTGGCTATCACCCGGCCTGCGAAGACAATTACCGCACCGATAGGGATTTCATCTTCCTCCTCAGCAGCTTTCGCCTCCCGCAACGCCTCCCGCATGAATTTCTCATCCAGCTCCGCCATACCGCTAATTCCTGTTTCTCGCTACTGAAATATAGTAGAACAATGTTGCCAATGAGCTGAGCGCTGCGATGACATAAGTGTATGCTGCCCATTTGAGCGCATCGATGGCCATCGGCTTAGTTTCATAATTGGTGATTGCTGCTGATTCCAGCCAGTTTACCGCACGTGAACTTGCATTGATTTCCACCGGCAGGGTCACGAAACTGAAAAGTGTCGTAGCCGCGAACAGTATGATGCCCAACCAGAGAAGGGCAGGAAAGACATTCACCATCATGACGCCGAAGAGGAGAATCCACATGACGATATTGTTGGAGAAGGTCACGATCGGAACAAGGGCTGTACGCATCTTGAGCGGGGCGTAACCCACGGCATGCTGTACGACATGACCGCACTCGTGCGCCGCAACTGCAGCAGCAGCCACTGAACGGCCGGAATAAACTGCCTCACTCAGATTCACGGTCTTGGTGGCAGGGTTGTAGTGGTCGGTAAGCATACCCGGAATGCACTCCACTTTCACGTCATATATACCGTTGTCATTCATCATTTTACGTGCCACTTCCGCACCTGTCATTCCATTTGTCAGAGGGACTTTTGAGTATTTTTCGAATCTGCGCTGAAGCATATTCTGAACCAAAAAGCTTGCAAGCATGAGCAAGCCGAAACTTAACCAGTAAGTCATAATTTTCTGTTTTTAAACCAATAAGGGGACGGCCTTAAAGTCAAGTCACTTCTCGGTCGTCCCCTAAAATTACAATTTTTCTGCTGAATTACAATATTTTCTGCAGACTACTGCTCGTCAGGACCCTGATTGTCAGGACCGTTCTGAGGACCGTAGTTTCCGCCCTGTGGACCCTGAGGACCAGCCTGTGGGCCGCCCTGTGCACCGGCATTCATGCTCTCGGAAGCACTGTGCCAAGCCTCTTCCAAGCTCTTGGTGTATGTCTCGATGTCAGCGATGTTCTGGTTCTTGACAGCCTCTTTAAGGCTTGTAAGAGCAGAATTGATGGCATCTCTCTTGTCTGCAGGGATCTTGTCGCCATAGTCCTTGAGGTTCTTCTCAGACTGGAAGCAGAGCGCGTCAGCATTATTGATCTTATCGACTCTCTCCTTCTCAGCCTTGTCGGCAGCCTCATTGGCCTTGGCCTCGTCACGCATCCTCTGGATTTCATCTTCGCTAAGTCCTGATGAAGCCTCAATACGGATGTTCTGTTCCTTGCCTGTAGCCTTGTCTTTTGCGGATACGTTCAGGATACCGTTGGCATCAATATCGAATGTTACCTCGATCTGAGGAATTCCTCTCGGAGCCGGAGCAATGCCGTCCAGATGGAATACACCGATCTGCTTGTTGTCCTTGGCCATTGGACGCTCACCCTGGAGAACCTTGATTTCAACTGAAGGCTGATTGTCCACAGCGGTAGAGAACACTTCTGACTTGCGTGTAGGAATTGTGGTGTTGGAAGCGATAAGCTTTGTCATAACGCCACCGAGTGTCTCGATACCAAGTGACAGCGGAGTGACATCGAGCAGAAGCACATCCTTTACGTCACCGGCAAGCACACCACCCTGAATTGAAGCGCCGATAGCGACTACCTCATCCGGGTTCACACTCTTGTTAGGCTCTTTGCCGAAGAACTCTTTCACGAGTTCCTGTACCTTAGGAATACGGCTTGAACCACCTACAAGCAGGACCTCATCAATCTGAGAAGCGCTCAAGTGAGCATCTTCCAAAGCCTTACGGCAAGGGACAATCGTCCTCTGGAACAAATCATCGCAGAGCTGCTCGAATTTGGCTCTTGTCAATGTCTTTACAAGGTGTTTCGGAACACCGTCAACTGGCATGATGTAAGGCAGATTGATTTCTGTAGAAGTCTGGTTTGAAAGCTCAATCTTAGCCTTCTCAGCAGCGTCCTTCAATCTCTGAAGTGCCATAGGGTCTTTCTTCAGGTCAGCTCCGCCGTTCTCGGCAGCGAACTCCTGAGCAAGCCAGTCGATGATCTTCTGGTCGAAGTCATCACCACCGAGGTGGGTATCACCGTTCGTGGATTTTACCTCAAACACACCATCACCAAGTTCCATGATGGAAATATCGAATGTACCGCCACCGAGGTCGAACACTGCGACCTTCATGTTCTGGTTCTTCTTGTCCAGACCATATGCGAGGGCTGCTGCAGTAGGCTCATTGATAATACGCTTTACATCGAGTCCGGCGATCTTACCAGCCTCCTTTGTAGCCTGACGCTGTGAGTCTGAGAAGTATGCCGGAACGGTGATTACGGCGTCTGTTACCTCCTGACCGAGGTAGTCCTCAGCGGTCTTCTTCATCTTCTGAAGCACCATTGCCGAGATTTCCTGCGGAGTGTACTTGCGTCCGTCGATGTCAACGCGCGGATAGCCGCCTTCGTTTACAACAGTGAACGGTACGCGTGTCACTTCCTTTGCGCACTGCTCATAGGTCTCGCCCATGAAGCGCTTGATTGAATATACGGTGTTCTTCGGGTTGGTGATGGCCTGACGCTTTGCAGGGTCGCCTACCTTACGCTCACCGTCCTTTACGAAGCCAATGACTGAAGGGGTTGTGCGCTTACCTTCGCTGTTGGCGATTACTACCGGTTCGTTGCCTTCAAATACGGCAACACAAGAGTTTGTAGTACCTAAGTCGATTCCAATAATCTTTCCCATAATATTTCGTTTTTTATTTTTTACTTTAATTGGTTGATGTTTTCGCTTACTGATATACAAATGGCGTGCCAAATGGGGTTGCGCAGGCTTTTTGCTGACAAACGGCGCTGTGCCGTGTCTGACAGAATGACACTCGGAGCTGTTTTAGTGACAGTTTTACACTATTAGTGTTCGACTTGGTGCTGCGGAGGCTTCACAACGCAAAGCGCAAGAAAAAAGGCTTCGATTACGGCGTATTTTGAATTATTTCTGTAACTTTGCAGAGTTGTATATATATTAATGTATATCGCAACGTGAACGTTTACATTGTATAATCAAAAAAAACAAAAATATCAATGAAGACTTTGAAACGCTTTCTACCAGACTTGCTGGTAGTGTTGTTGTTTGCGGTCATCGCGTTTGCCTACTTCTTCCCGGCAGACACCGAGGGGCGCATTCTCTATCGTCACGACTCGTCGGCAGGACGCGGCGCGGGCGAGGAGCTTACCGAGTATTATCAGCGCACGGGCGAGCGCACCCGCTGGACTAACGCCTTGTTCAGCGGTATGCCTACGTATCAGATGGCGCCGTCGTACGACTCGCAGGAGGTGCTTAACGGCGTGGGCAAGTTCTACCATCTGTGGCTGCCCGAGAACGTGTGGTACGTGTTCGCCTATCTCTTGGGCTTCTACATCCTGCTACGCGCGTTCGACTTCCGCCGCGAGCTGGCTGTGCTCGGCTCCCTGCTATGGGCTTTCAGCAGCTACTTCTTCATCATCATCGCTGCCGGACACATCTGGAAGGTGATTGCGCTGGCTTATCTGCCGCCGATGATTGCGGGCATCGTGCTCGCCTACCGCGGCAAGTATGTTTGGGGCTTCGTGCTCACGGGTCTGTTCACGGCGCTCGAGATTCAAGCCAACCACGTGCAGATGACTTACTACTATCTGTTCATCGTGCTGTTCATGGTCATAGCCTATCTTGTAGAGGCTCTACGCCAGAAGCAGATGGCGCGTTTCGCCAAGGCTACGGCTGTGTGCGCGGTGGCTGCGGTGCTGGGCGTGGTGATCAACCTCTCCAACCTCTACCACACGTGGCAGTACACGCAGGAGTCGATGCGCGGCAAGAGCGAGCTGGTGAAGAAGAACTCTGCCAACCAGACGTCGAGCGGCTTAGACCGCGACTATATCACGCAGTGGAGCTACGGCATCGACGAGACATGGACGCTGCTCGTGCCTAACACCAAGGGCGGCGCTTCGGTGCCGCTGGCGCAGAACGAGAAGGCTATGGAGAAAGCCAACCCAGAGTTCTACCAGATATACCAACAGATGGGTCAGTACTGGGGCGACCAGCCGGGCACAAGCGGTCCGGTGTACGTCGGAGCGTTCGTGATGATGCTCTTCGTGCTGGGTCTGTTCATCGTGAAAGGCCCGATGAAGTGGGCGCTGCTCGCTGCGACGGTGCTCTCCGTGCTGCTCTCGTGGGGCAGAAACTTCATGTGGTTCACCGACCTTTTCCTCGACTATGTGCCGATGTACGCCAAGTTCCGCACCGTGGCGTCGATACTTGTCATCGCCGAGTTCACCATTCCGCTGCTGGCTATGCTGGCGCTGAAGAAGGTGTTGGAGACCGAGAACTTCCTCAAGGGCACTACCCCACTGCTCGTCGGCACGGCTTCGCACCGACTGGTGTGTCGCGAGGTGAAGAATCGCTCGTGGCTCGCGCTCAGCTTCGTGCTCACGGCTGGCATGTGCGTGGCGTTCGCCATCATGCCTTCGGTGTTCTTCCCCGACTTCGTGTCTAACGCC
>ERZ780106.222-NODE-222-length-25152-cov-3.985417_pt1 | contig 25152 bp, 39 predicted proteins | sample MGYA00511572_ERZ780106 | MGnify/ENA primary metagenome ERZ780106 (study PRJEB29588, sample SAMEA2161876) | human gut metagenome | biome: human gut; feature: human-associated habitat; material: faeces | place: Denmark | collected 2008/2010 ...
GATGCCCCCGGCGGCGCACGCAAAGCGTGGCCGGAGCTATACACGGCGGGGAGACTTTTCAATGGAGAATATCGTAAACAGCACCATCGCGCTCTACAAAGCATACCGCAAAACCCGCTGCGGAAAGCGCGACAACCCGACCGCCATGCGCTACCGCATGGAGGCCATCGAGCGCACCGTTGCCCTCTCTGAGAGGCTCCAGCGGCGCGACTATTCCTTCGGGCCCTACTACCCCTTCAAGGTGTACGAGCCCAAGGAGCGGCTCGTCCTCGCCATCGACTTCGAGGGCAAAGTCGTCCAGCACTCGCTCTGTGACAACGTCCTCGAGCCGGCGTTCTCCCGGCGCTTCATCCGGGACAACTACGCCGGCCAGATCGGCAAAGGCACCCACGACGGCCTCGACCGTCTGGCTGCGGCCATGCGCCACTATTTCTTCAGCCGAAAGGCAGCGGACGAAGCAGCCCGCAAGGCTGCCGGCCTGCCGCTCCGGCCGATGAACGAGTGGTACTACGCCGACGGCTGGGTACTGAAGGGCGATTTTTCAAAGTTCTTTTACACCCTGCTCCATTCCTACTGTTACGAAACGGCCCGCCGGGCCCTGAAGTGGCTGAAGGATCCCGAGCTGATCGACTTCGCTGAGTGGCTGCTGTGGCTCATAATCGACAGCACGCCAGACCCCGGCATCCCGATCGGCAACCAGTCGAGCCAACTGCTCGCGCTACTCTATCTGGACGCCTTCGACCACTGGCTGAGGGATGACCGCGGCCTCGTATATGGCAGGTACATGGACGACTTCTACATCATCCACAGCGACAAGCCGCTGCTCCGGCAGATACTCAAGGAGATCGAGGCGTACATCAAGCCGCTCGGCCTTCGGCTGAACGGCAAGACGCAGATCCTCCCGCTGAAGAACGGCATCGACTTCCTCGGTTTTCACACCTACCTCACGCAGACCGGCAAGGTCGTGAGGAAAGTGCGAGCCAAGAGCATCGACAACATGAAGCGCAAGATCCGCAAGTTCCGCGCTCTGGTGGACTCCGGCAAGATCACCCTCGACAGCGTCGTGCAATCCTACGCGAGCTGGACGGGCCACATCTCACACGGCAACACCTACCACCTGCGGCAGAACATGGACGCCTATTTCTTCAGCTATTTCCCGGAGCTCAAACCATCACCGAAAGGAGACACAACTCATGGCCCAAAAACTGAGCAACCTCGCAAACAAGTCGAAGGTCAAGTTCGGCAGCCTGTACGGCAGCCCGATCATCTGGATCGTGGCCGATAAGAACCACGCAGGCTACCCCTCCAACAGCGTTACGCTCGTGACCAACCAGATCATCAAGCTGCTGTGCTTCGACGCGACAGAGCCAAGCAACGGCAACAGCGACCGCCGCAGCTACGGCAACAACCGCTACATCTACTCGAACCTGCGCCAGTGGCTCAACAGCCCCGCGGCTGCCGGCCAGTGGTACACCGCACAGCACTCCGCAGACCAGACGCCGGACTCCTCCCACGTCTGGAACGGCTACAACGCATACAGCGGCCTCGCTGGTTTTCTGAACGCCTTCACCGCCAACGAGCGAGCGGCTCTGCTGAACACCACCATCACGGTCGGCAAGAGCTCCACAGACGGCGGCGGGACGGAGACCTGCACGGACAAGATCTTCCCCCTGTCCTGCACTGAGGTCGGCCTGAGCGGCGACCACGTCTGCGGCAGCAAGCTGGCAATCTTCAGCGACAACAACAGCCGCATCGCCACCGTGACGGCCTCCTGCGTCGCCAATTCCAACTATAACAGCAACCCGGGCTCTGGTGCCGCGTGGTACTACTGGCTGCGGGACGCCTATGCCGGCTCGGCCAGCTTCGCCCGCTTCGTCAGCACCGATGGCACTCTGAACTGGTACCTCGCCGACTACGGCTACAGCGGCCTGCGCCCCGCTTGTAATCTGTCCTCTGATCTCCTGATCTCCGACTCCACCGACTCGGATGGCTGCTACACAGTGATCTACAATCAGGCGCCCACGGCGCCGTCGTCCATCACTGTCCCGAGCGAAGTGCTCGGCGGCGAGAACCTGAGCATCTCGTGGGCGGCATCCACTGACCCGGACGGCAACCTCTCCGGCTACATTCTGGAGCGCAAGGTCGGGAGTGGCACATGGGCGCAGATCTACAAGGGATCCTCGCGCAGCTACACCGACACCATCACCTACGGATGGACGAGCGTGCAGTACCGCGTCAAGGCATACGACGCAGCCGGCGCAGAGAGCGCATACACCACCAGCGCGAGCCGCACCGTCACCAACAACAGGCCGCCCGTCATCAGCGGCAAGGACGGCGCCCTCGGCAGTTTCAGCACGGCGGCCCCGTCCTACGAGTACACCGTCACCGACGCAGACGGCCATCAGGTCGACGTCGTGGAGATGCTGGACGGCGTCACGCTGCGCAGCTACACCGTGACCCTCGGCCAGACCAACACGCTGACGATCGGCGCCGAGGCGTGGCTGAAGGTCGTGAACGGCAGCCACACCCTGAAGATCGTGGCGACCGACGCCAAGGACGCCAGCGTCACCCGCACGCTGACCTTCACCAAGGCCGTCACGTCCGTCGAGTTCGAGCAGACCGTCGCTATGGAGGCCGACGCCATGCCGACGAAGGCCCTCGTCAACATTCAGGGCAATTTCCCGGCAGGCTGCACGCTCCAGATCTGGATCTGCAACAACGGCAACGACGCGAGCCCGACGTGGGAGGACATCACGCAGAAGGCCAGAACCGGCCAGAAGCACTACTTCACAAACAAGGCCAAGACGGCCGCGGCGTGGGGCGTCAAGGTCAAGGCCAAGCTGCTCCGCGGCTCTGCTACGGAGACCTGCTACATTCAGTCGATCGGAGGTAACTTTGCATGATTAAGCACAGACCTGACAGCATCCAAGAGCTGAACAACAAACAGGCCGCAGAGGCCGAGAAGGACAAGACCATCGCCGAACAGGCTGACACCATCGAGCTGCTGAAGGGCTGCATCATGGAGCTGGCCGACGTGGTCTACGGCGACGGAGAGGAGGTAACAGCATGAGCAAGATCGTCGAGCTGTACGTCAAGGAGCTGACACGCGAAGGCTCCACCATGACCATCAACGACGTCCCGAAGAAGCTGCGCAAGCAGGTCGAGGACGCCATCGCTGCCATCGAGGCAGCCGCAAACGCTGGCACCGCGAAGGAAGGGGCGACCGAATGATCGCCCGGGCCCTCGCGTGGCTATTATTAAAAATTGCAGGAAAGGAGGAGCGTGAAATGCTGGTACGTCTGTATGCAGGCGAGATCATCATGGGCCGCATCACCGAGGACGACGTCCCCGCGAAGCTGAAGGCCCGCGTGCACAAGTATCTCGTCGACATGGGCTACTTCGACGACGTCGAGGAGTAAGCCCAACAATAAGGAGGGCCGCGCCTGCGGCCCTCCGGCTTTTATGAGGTGACACAATGATCGAAATCAACATCGGCGCGCTCGTCGTCCTGCTGGGGATCCCGACGGCCGTGACCGGCTTCTGCTTCTGGATGCTCGAGCACAGGATCCAGAAGCGCGAGAAGCAAAAGGAGGCCGAGGAGGCCAAACATCAACAAGAGGCAGCGGCCCGAGAGCGTGCCCGTGAAGATCTCCAGATCATCACCATTCAGGGCACGTCGGCAGCCATCGCACTCGGCGAGGCGACAGCCCGGGCCATGCAGCGCATCCCTGACGCGCATTGTAACGGGGATATGCACGCGGCCCTCGACTACGCTGCCAAAATCAAACACGCGCAGAAGGACTTCCTCACCAGTCAGGGGATCCACGCGATCATCGACTGAGGAGGTGGAGCAGTATGGCCGCAAAGAAGCGCCGGCGCAAGCGTAAAAAGAAAATCGAGGTGAGCAAAAAGCTCGCATACTGGGCGGCCATCGTGGCGAGCCTCAGCGCGGCCACGTCCTACCTGCTCTCAGCCTTCGGGCGTGACCCGGTCAGTGAAGTGACTGGCACAATCTTCACCGCCTGCGTCGGCTATCTAATCACATACGCCGGCAAGAGCCTCGGCGAGAAAATCAGCCGAAACCGCCACGGGCTCGACGCCGACGGCAACCCGTTCCCGGATCCGTCCGGGGACACGATCAACAATGAGGAGGCAAAAGGATGAACACCATCGACATCACCCCTATCGTCAACGCAGCCATCGCTCTGATCGGCGCCGGCGTGAGCGTTTTCCTGATCCTGTGGCTCAAGAGCCAGACCACCGAGGCACAGCGCAAGGAGCTGACCGCGTGGGTAAAGATCGGCGTCGCTGCTGCTGAGCAGCTCTACAAGGGCGCCGGCCGCGGCGAGGAGAAGAAGCAGTACGTCATCGACTTCCTGAAGCAGAAGGGCTTCAAGGTCGACGAGGAGAGCGTCATCAACGCGATCGAGGCAGCAGTCAAGCAGCTCAACACCGAGGGCCTGACTATCGAATGACGGAGAGGGGCGGGCTCCGGCCCGCCCTTTTTCTTTTTTACAGCTAAGGAGGTAAAACTATGAGCAAATGCTACGCATCGGCCGTTCTCGCCATCGCTGCGGCAGAGATCGGCTACCACGAGAAAAAGAGCAACAGCCAGCTCGACAACCCGACCGCCAACGCAGGCAGCGCCAACTATACCAAGTACGCCAGAGACTTCGACGAGAAGTACCCGAAGTGGTACAACGGCAAAAAAAACGGCTTCGCATGGTGCGATATGTTCGTCGACTGGTGTATGCTGACCGCCTTCGGATATGCGGACGCGCTGCGCCTGCTCTGCCAGCCCGAGAGATCCGCGGGCGCCGGCTGCACCTACTCCCTCATGTACTACGAGAAGCAGGGCCGCTATCACGCCAAGGATCCCAAGCCCGGCGACCAGATCTTTTTCAGCACCGCGCACTCCAAGAGCAACGTCAGCCACACCGGCCTCGTCGAGAAAGTGGACGGCAGCAAGGTCTACACCATCGAGGGCAACACCTCCGACCAAGTGGCCCGCCGCTCATACTACCTGAGCGACAACTACATCGTCGGCTATGGCCGCCCGGCCTACGACGCAGAGCCCGGAAACGCCAACACGGGCAGCCAGACGCCGAGCGGCGGCACCACCAGCGAAGTGACCTACACGGTCGTCGCCGGCGACACCCTGAGCAAGATCGCGGCCAAGTACGGGACGACCTACCAGAAGCTCGCAGCGTACAACGGGATCACCAACCCGAACATCATCAGAGTCGGCCAGAAGATCAAGATCCCGGGAACCGCAGCCCCCAAGAAAACCATCGCCGAGATCGCCAAGGAGGTCATCGCCGGCAAGTGGGGCAACGGCGCAGACCGCAAGAAGCGCCTCGAGGCCGCCGGCTACGACTATAACGCCGTCCAGCGGGCCGTCAACGCAGCACTCGCACACTGATCCGCAACTTCACAGCATAAGAAAACCCGCCCGGAGATCCCGGGCGGGCTTTTTTCTGTTATGAGGGGCTTTACTCCTCGGCGTCAGGATCCGGCGCTTCACCGGCAGCGGCGAGCTCGGCCTCTGTGGGCTGGAACCGCAGCACACGGCCCTCGGAGTCATAGAAACCGCCGAGCAGGATGGTGAAAATATCGACCAGCCAGCCGATCCCGCAGGCCCCGGCCGTCAGCAGCCAGATGACGCCCGTGCCGGTTTTACCGACATAGAACCGATGGGCCCCGAAGAAGCCGAGGAAGATGCACAGCAGCAGCGCCACCGTCTTATTTTTCGGGGACGTCGGCCTCTGCGCTGCGGGGATGCTGACCGTGCCCTGCTGCGTGCCGGACTTCCCGCCGGAGCTCGTCGTATATGACAGACCCGTCCCGGGGATCCCGACGGTCGTGTGGCTTTTCCCCGTCGTGCTGACCGTGTGCTTCAGACCCTTCGGGCCGAAGCTGATGCTCGCGCTCTTTTTGTTCAGGTTTACCCGGACACCCGGGGCCACCTTAAAGCTGCGTCTAAACCTTGTACCCATGCTTTTCCCTCCTATGTGCGCTTTTTAGCGTTTAGTCATCTTTGGCATAATATTACCATGCCAAAACTGGTAAAGTCAATATTGTATAGTCATCTTTAGCATAAAGGGAGGCGAGGGCTGCGAAAATATACAAACCAGACGGCAGGTGCAACATCTCCGGGGAGAGAGTCAGGGAGGAGCGGCTGCGGGCAAACCTGTCACAGGAACAGCTCGCCTACAAGCTCCAGATCATCGGGCTGGACGTCACGCAGAAAGTCATCAGCAGGATCGAGAACGGCAGTCGAGTCGTCGCTGACTACGAGCTGGACTATCTGGCGACCGCACTCAACACCACCATCAACCACCTGCTCGGGAAAGAATGAGAAAACCGCACGGCAGCGACGCCGTGCGGCTTTTTTTCGTGGAAAATCGCGGGAAAATGTTGAAAATCTGCCGAATTATGCTTGACATTATAGAGCAAATGCTCTATAATATAATCACAGGCAAGGGATAGCCGAGTACAGAAAGAAAGGAGAATAAAACCGCGGAAAGGAGGCAAAGCCGTGGATGCTGAGCAGATGAAAAAACTGCTCGAGCTGCTGGAACAGGCTCTAAAGTGTGAACAGGTTGCCACCATTACGATCACAATAAAGCCGAACCAAAAGCCCAAGCAGTAAGGTCGAAGGACGGCGGGAAAAATCCCGCCCGCCGTTCCTTTTCATTATAACCACGAAACCACGGCAAAGTCAAGCGGGAGGAACAACATGGACATCTCGATCAAAGTGACCTACAAAAGCGAGGGGCTGCAAAAGCTCCGCAAGGCGGCCGGCCTGTCTCAGTCTCAGCTCGCCGATCTGGCCGGGATCAAGGTGCAGGTGCTCCAGCAGTACGAGCGCGGCGCCCGGGACATCAACGGCGCAAAGCTGCCGACGCTGCTGAAGATCTGCAACGCGCTGGAGTGCAGGCTGGCTGACATCATCACAGACGAGGAGACGCTCGAGCTCCTGAAAAAGTACGAGGAACACTGACACACAGAAGGGGCGGCCGGCGGGCCGCCCCTTTTCTTTTATCACGGAGGGGAACACAATGGGACAGCACTGGAGCCATCTGACGCCGACCAAGCGCATCCAGCTCGACGCCTTCATCCGCGCAGGAATGAAGCCGACGGACATTGCCAAGGAGCTCGGCGTCCATCATACGACCATCTACCGGGAGCTGAAGCGGTGCACCTATGAGCACCTCAACAGCGACTACACCACCGAGACCAGATACAACCCCGAAGGCGCACAGGCCCGCTATGAGGCCAACCTCCGCGCCAAGGGCCCGGAGCTGAAGATCGGCAACGACTACGAGCTGGCCGACTATCTGATCGCAAAGATCCGCGACGAGAAGTACAGCCCGGAGGCTGCGATCGGTGAGGCCGAGGTCAAGGGCTGGCCCTTCAAGACCCACATCTGCGCGAGTACCGCCTACAACTACATCCGCGGCGAGATCTTCGGCGACGAGCTGACTGTCTCCATGCTGCCGCAACACGGTAAGCGCCACCAGCCGGAGCGCCCGGCCGGATCCATGCCCCGCAAGCCCGCGGGCCGGAGTATCGAGGATCGCCCCGAGCACATCAACGACCGCAGCACCTTCGGTCACTGGGAGATGGACAGCGTCGAGAGCTGCCAAGGCGTCAGCAACACCTACATCGTAATGACCGAGCGCAAGACCCGCCGCGAGATCATCATCCCCTCGCCGGATAAGACGAGCGCCAGCGTCGTCGCTGCCCTCGACACCCTCGAGAAGAAAGTCGGATCCAAAGTGTTCCCGCTGATCTTCCAGTCGATCACCTGCGACAACGGCTGCGAGTTTGCAGACGCCGCCGGGATCGAGCGTAGCGTCACCGGCCGGGGATCCCGCACTGAGGTCTACTACTGCCACCCGTACCGGCCGAGCGAGCGCGGATCCAACGAGAACCAGAACGGCCTCATACGTCGGCACCTGCCGAAGGGCACTGACCTGAGCACGATCTCCTACGAGGAGACCAAGCGGATCGAGGACTGGCTGAACAACTACCCCCGCAAAATGTTCGGTTATCTGTGCTCCGAGCAGCTTTTCCGGGAAGAAATCGCCCTCATTCTGGCCTCATAAAAAATATTTTTGCTTTTTTGTGCATTTACTCTTGACAAATGGCCAGCTGTCCATTATCATTAAACGCACAGAGACTCAAGTGAGTCGGCTGTGCGTTTTTTCTTTACTACAACCCCATAGGACGGAGGTGAGACTGACGGGAAAGTACCGCTACCTGACCTTCGAGGACAGGAAGAAGATCGAGGCGTGGCATCTGCTCGGAGATCGGCCGGTCGACATCGCGGCCCGCCTGAGCGTCCACCACACCACGATCTACAAGGAGCTCCAGCGAGGCGCGACCGGCGCGCTGGACGCCAACCAGCGCGAAGGGTACAGCGCAGAGCTCGCCGAGAGGCGGCTGCGTGAGAGTTTCAAGCGCAGAGGTAAAAGAGCACCGGCCGCACAGTAGCCAAGAACACCCGGCAGCGCCGGGCCGAAGAAAGGAGAGCCCAACATGAAAACGACCACACGACCCCGACGCTGAAAATGGACGAGCTGCGCACCCCCCTCCGCGCTGCTCTCTGAAGCGATCCGGCGGTCGTGTTTCTGTTTTTCAGGGACTCGACACCACCAAGATCCCCGGCTCTGGCCGGGCCAAGATGAAAGGAGACCACCATGACACACGATCCGAACGTGTACGGCTATGTAAACGGAAAACCCGTTTTTTCCCGCGACGAGTTCATCTATGAAAGCCGCCGGCGCGGCCCCATCGAGGACGACGCCGAGCTCATAGCCTTCGCCGAAAAAGCGACGAGCGGCTGGCATAGCGCCGGCTGGAGCCATAGCTTCATCGACTTTTACATCAGCGACTACGCGCTGAGCGAACCCTTCGCAAGCCTGACGCTAAGTGAGTTCGGGCGCCTGAAGGAGCTCCAGCAAGAAGCGCGCGAAGCCGCCAAAGCAGCGGACGACGCTCGATGCTGGCAGCTCAAGGAGACGATCAACTGGGCCGACAACAGCGTCGAGGAAATCTACGAGGACAAAGACGGGAACATCAAGCGCATCACGGTCATCGGCCCGCACGGCGACGCCTGCTGAGGAGGTGAGGAACATGAACACCAAAGCCATCCGGCAGCTCGCCGACGTCACACTGGACAAGTACCGCAGCTCAATCCCCCGCAAAGCCTTCGAGGAGTTCGTGAAGGACATCATCGCCGGCGAGAACCGCGCGACCGCCTTCAGATACGAGGCAAGCCCCATCTGCCGGGCCTCGTTCCCGTCCACACTGGACGAGGATGGCGCCCGCTGCACCGTGGAGGTCACGGTCTACCGGCTGAACGCTGTGGCCGTCACCGCCTTCCTGCTGGATGGGCCCGAGACGCTGCTGCGGCACATCGGGCTCGACGAGCGGGACACCTACACCACCAAGCACGAGATCGACGACCTCGTCACCGTCGTGCACATCACCAGAGAGGAGGCAACAGCATGGCAGCACTGAGAGACATCGCCCGAGACTTCGCCGCGGAGATCCGCGACGGCATCGGCTGGACAATCGTGTACCGCACCGGCCGCTCGTGGAACGCCCTGACGATCTGGAGCGACATCTGGAACGGCGAGTGGGAGACCAACGACCTCAACGACGCCATCGGGATCCTGAAGGCAGACCCGGACGCCGTCATCGTCAACGGCTACTACTGCGGCCACTTCGGTGAGGACATGACCGTCGACGAGATCGCCGCCGGGATCCGCTGGCACTACGAAGGCGGCCGCAACCGCCTCGCGGACTATTGCGAAGTCACGCAGGGCCGGGACGCCCTCGAGGAGGGCCGCAAGGCTGCTGAAGCTGCCAGCCTCCCGTTCTGTGAGCGTCTGGCCGACGGAGGCGACAACGAGCTGAGCCCCTACGTCTACGACGGCAGCATGACGCTCGCCGATCGTGAGAAGATGCAGCAGGCCCGCGAAGCCTTCGAGAAGCTGGCCGACGCTCTGCGGGAAATCGCCGCCAAGCTGACCGAAGCCCTGAAGCCGGTCATCAACGCCGTGCTCTCTGCCCTCAAAAAGCTCTGGAAGGTATCGGCCAAGGCCATCGGAGTGCCGCCGAAGTGGCTGCACCTCGCAGCTCACGCAAAGAAAGCCAGAACCCGGAAGAAGTACCGCAACCGCATCCGGCGCTACGTTTTCGAGGCTCTGGCTGCGGAAGGAGGTGGAGGCCCATGACAGCCAAGTGCGTCGGCTGCGGGCTCGACTGGAACGTCAGCATCTACCAGAAGATCCCCCGCACCGGCTACATCTGCCCGCACTGTGAGAGCCGGCTCCGCGCCGGCGAGACCCTGCCGAACATTCAGGCCAGCCAGAAGGCTCGGCCGCAGAGAACGAAAGGAGCAACCCCATGAAAAAGATCGCACTCAAGAACGCCGCCCGCGGCACTATATTCCGCTATGCCGGATGGGAGTGGATCGCGCTGGAGCACGACGACACCGGCCGCACCCTCTGTCTGACCAAGGAGATCGTCGAGCAGCGTGCCTTCGACGAGGACAACCGCAACAACTTCGCTATCGCCAGCAGCAACAAGTATCTAAACGGCACTTTCCTCGACAATCTGATCGAAGCTGCACCGAGCCCGCACGCCTTCCTCTCCACCGAGCTCGACCTGACCACCGACGACGGCCTGAAGGACTATGGCGCCTGCACCGTCACCATCTTCCTGCTGACGGTCGACCAGTACCGGCGCAACCGCGACGTCATCCCCAACGCAGACGACTGGTGGTGGCTGTCCACCGCCTTCAGCACGAAGTCTAACGGCTACGAGTCGCTCGCCCGCTACGTCAACACCGATGGCACTCTGAGCAGGCACTACGCCTGCGGCGGCAACGACGGCCTGCGCCCCGCTTGTTATCTGGACTCCGATCTCCTGATCTCCGTCGAGGACGACGAAGCCACCGACGACGTCACGCCGGAGCACGCCGGCGAGATCATCGCGGCGCTGGCCGAGCAGTTCGGCGGCACCTTCGCCACCGAGGATCAACTGACCACGGCCCTCTCGTTTATGCTCGGCACCCTGAGAGCCGCCCGCGAGAAGGAGGCCCGGCATGAGTAACCTCTCCACCCTGTTCGACCGCTACAAGGCCCTCGTCGTATTTGATACCGAGACCAGCGGCCTCGACTTCGACAACGACCAGATCATCGAGCTCGCCGCCCTGCGCGTGGAGCGCACGACCACCGGCGGCCTGCGGATCGCCGGCAAGATGGACACCTTCATCAAGCTGCCCGAGGGCGAGACCCTCCCGGAGAACATCGTCAGCCTGACCGGCATCACCGACGAGCGGCTTCAGACCGAGGGCGTGCAGCCGGCCAAGGCGGCCAGCCAGATCGCCAAGCTCATGCAGAACGGCCCGACCCTGATGATCGCCCACAATGCGCAGTTTGACGCCTGTTTTCTCCGTGGCCTGCTCCGCGGCCAGAAAGTCGGCCGGATCGACTGGCTGGACAGCCTGACGGTCTACAAAGACCGCAGGGCCTACCCGCACAAGCTCGCCAACGCGATCATCGCCTACGACCTCACCGGCAAGGTGCAAAACAGCCACCGCGCCATCGACGACGTGCTGGCCCTGTTCGAGGTGCTGAAGGCGATGGACGACGAGCGCGAGGATCTCGGCAGCTACGTCAACCTGTTCGGCTACAACCCCAAGTACGGCGTCAGCGGCCGCCGGATCGTGGGCGTCAGGTATGAGCCGCAGAGCTTCAGCAAGGGCCTGACCCGCCCGGAGCAGACGCTCCCGGCCCGCACAGGAAGGAAGTGAAATGGATGATAAAGATTTTGATCGGCGGCTCTCCGTGCACCTACTGGAGCGTCGCGCAGAAGAAAGGGCGAGAGGTAGAAGCTGAGGGGCTCGGCTGGGAGCTGTTCAGAAACTACCTGATTGCAAAGGAAAAATTCAAGCCCGACTTTTTCCTCTATGAGAACAACAAGAGCGCCGCACAGCCCATTAAAGACCAAATCAGCCACGAGCTCGGCGTGGAGCTCATGCACATCAACAGCGCCCTCGTAAGCGCACAGAACCGTCAACGCTTTTATGCCTTCAACTGGAACATCGACCAGCCTGCGGATCGCGGCATCATGCTGAAGGACATCCTCGAGACGACCACCTCCGAAAAGGGGTACGAGCTCAGGGCTCCAGCGGTCGGAGTCGGATGCAGGAACAGGCGCGAGGACGACGGAAAGCTGTACCGACGCTTCGAGACCAGCGGCGTCCCCAAAGCCAACGCCCTGACAACAGTACAGACCGACAGCACGGTTGCCGAGCCCATCAGGATCGGCACCATTGAGAACAACGCCAAGAAACAGAGCCACGACTCCAAGCAGTACAGAGTCTATTCCCCCGAAGGGAAAGCAACGACCCTGTGCGGCGAAGGCGGCGGGCTCGGTGCAAAAACAGGACTTTACGCCGCACCAGTAAGAGTCGGCACCATGCCAAACGCGGACGGAAAGATCACTGGAGGACAAGCCCACAGGATCTACGACGCGAGCGGCAAAGCTGTGGCACTATGCGCCAGACCCAACGGAGGCGGCCCTGAGACCGGGCTTTACGCCTACCCCGCAGGAGAGGCTCAGGGCGCCGCATGGCGCGGCCGAGACGATGGCTCTGCATACGAGGTAAGAACCGACGGTAAAGCCAACGCCCTCACGGCGTCGGGACATCAGAGTAGGCTCGTCGTCACCAACCAAAACGGCGAAGATCTGCCAGTCTATGAGGTGGTCAACGGAGAAATCGAGATCAAAGGGAAAAAGTACCCGATCAAACTGCCGGACGGCTACTACGTCATCCGAAAGCTCACGCCTACGGAGTGCGAGCGCCTTCAGACTCTCCCTGATGGCTATACATCGGCAGTCAGCGCGACGCAAAGATACCGCGGGCTCGGGAATGGCTGGACGGCTGAGGTCATCATTCACATCCTCACGGGAGCCCTGAAGGACGTGCCGAGGGACGAGGAGATCGTCGTCCTCTCCATGTACGACGGCATCGGCACCGGGCGCTATTGCCTCGATAAAATGGGCTTTACGAATGTAACCTACTACGCCTACGAAATCGACAAGCCCGCCATGACCGTCGCGCTCAGCAACTACCCCGACATCATTCAGCTCGGTGACGCCTTCGACCTTCGCCGCGACGACTGGGAGCTCGGCAAACGCTTCGAGCACACCACAGAGCAGGAGGCTGAAATGCCCGAAAGTACCAACCAGACGACAGACCTCTCGGACGCCCCCAAGGAAATCAAGGAGCAGATCATCGAAAACGACCGAGCACTGAAAGAGAGAGACGCCCCGGCACCCGCCACGCTCCCTGAAGGCTTCGACGTGGTCGACCAGCTCGCTGAGCTTCTCGCCGAGCGGAAGAAACTGCACATCATCGACGAGGAAAACCTGCGCTACAACTGCGACATCATCGCGCTCGAGTACGCGATAGGCGCACTCAGGAGGTGACAGCATGAGCCCGGAGATCACAATCACGAGCGAGGAGCTGCGCGAGCGCGTCGAGGATCACCTCGACCGCTGGATCCCTGACGACGTCTGGAACCGTGCCGAGCCCTACGCCCGCCACAAAAACGAAGTAAACCGGCAGCGGCATCCCGAGATCGACTACTACGACAACGACTACCTCGTGCTGCTGACCGCTGACACCGTCCGAGAGACCGAGTTCAGCGACCTCACTCACGCCCTCTGTGATCTGACCGTCGCACGGGCTCAGTGAAAGGAGAAACCAATGGAAACCACAAAAGAAAGGGCCGCCCGTTGCGACCGGGCGACCCATGCGAGAAGATCCAGCAGCCTGCCAGCATACGGATCCCGCACCGCAAGTATAACACGCCGGCGCCGTCGTGCCAAGAGGAAAGCCCTGAGAGCTGCCACGCTGGCCGCTGCCGTCCTTCTGCTGGGCGGCATCTCTGTGGCAATCTTCACCACCCCGGCCGGCAGCAAGCAGGAGACCAACATCCTGCCGCCGACCACCACCGTCGGCACATACATCCCGGACACCCCCGCCCCGGCCGCTGAGACCGCGGAGCCGACTGAGCCCGCCGTGCGCTACCCTCTGACCGACGCCGAGCGCGACGTCGTCGAGCGCGTGGTCATGGCCGAGGCCGGCGGGGAGTCCTTCGATGGCCAGATGCTCGTCGCTCAGTGCATCCTCAACGCAGCCGAGAAGCGCGGCGTCGAGCCCTCTGAGGCCGTCGTCCTTTACAGCTACACCAAGAGCCGGCCGGATCCCACACAGCGCGTCAAGGACGCCGTCGCGGCCGTGTTCGACCGAGGTGAGACCGTCGTGGACGAGCCGATCCTCTACTTCTACAACCCCGCCCTCGTGACCAGCGACTTCCACGAGAGTCAGATCTTCGTCATCGAGGAAGGCGGGCACCGTTTCTTTGCAGAAAGGAGTACCAGATGAAACACCTCACCGAAATGAAGCCGGGCGAGACCCTGCACCTCCGCAGCGGCCGCGACCTCGAGCTCGAGAGCGTCACCCCTGTCACCTGCGGCGTGATGCTCACCTTCAACGTCACCGAAAGAAAGGAGCACAACAATGAGCGATAAGATCACCGCGGCCCTCGCTGCCGAGCAGGCAGACGCAGAGGCCGCCACCACGCAGGAGGCCGAGCTGCTGCCTGCTGCCACGCTGGACGAGCTGGAGCAGGTCGACCTCGGCACCGTCGCAGAGGGCGAGCGCGCCCCGTTCCGTATCACTGACGACCGCTGCGCCGACTGGGCCATCCGCAAGATCGCCGACGAGCGCAGCGAGTACGACCGCCTGAAGGCGCTGGCCGACGAGCAGATCGCGGCCATCAATGAGAAAGTAGCCGCCGCCCGCAAGCGCATGGAGAACGGCACCTCGTACCTCACGAGCTGTCTGGCCGACTTCTTCGCCACCGTCCCCCACAAGGAGACCAAGACGACGGAGAAGTACCGCCTCCTCTCCGGCACACTGACATTCAAGAAGGGCACCACCAAGACCAAGCTCGACGAGACCAAGCTGGTGCCGTGGCTCAAGGCCAACGGCTACGGCGAGCTCGTAAAGGTCGAGGAGTCAACCCGCTGGGCCGATCTGAAGAAGCTGCTCAGCTACACCGGCGACATCGCAACCCTGACCGAGACCGGCGAGATCGTGGAGGGCGTCACCGTCTACGAGACCCCGGGCATCTTCACGGTCGACGTGTAAGGAGGCGCTGATATGGCAGAAACCAAGAAAACCGAGGCGGCCGCTGCTGCGGCCCCTCCTGAAGCCGCCTGCCTGACGCTCCGGCAGAAGCTCGTCGAAATGCGGAAAGCCTGCCCGGAGATCGTCAAGAAGCAGCACAGCGACGGCGTCAGCTACAAGTACGCCAAGATCTACGACGTGTGGGAGAAGATCACCCCCATAATGAACGAGCTCGGCGTCGACTTCGACGTCATCAGCGAGCAGGCCACGCGCCACGCCGAGAACGGCGACCCGGTCTACTGGATCACCATGCAGACCAAGACCCGCAACGGCGACAAGCTCATGTTCCTCTACGAGGCCGACCTGACGATCCGCTGGCTGAACCTCGACAACGACGACGAGACCATCGAGGCCACCGTCCACGCCGTCGGCTGGAACGATGACCCCGCCAAGGCCAAGGGCGCGGCCCACACCTACGCCCTGAAATACTACCTTTTCGAGAAGTTCACCGTCGACCAAGGCGAGGACGACCCCGACAACAGTGACTTCGGCGCGCAGGGCAAAGGATCCGGCGCTGGAGGCCGCCAGCAGGCCACACAGGGCCGTCAGGGGCAGGGCTCCGGCCGTCTGAGCGACGCGCAGCTCGCGCGCCTCTACAAGAAGGCAGAGGCCGCAGGAATGACCAAGGAGCGCACCAACGCCCGGATCGTGGAGAAGTACAAAAAGCAGGATCCGGCCACCCTGACCCGCCAAGAGTACGACGAGATCTGCACGTCCCTCGACAACGCAGCCGCGCAGCATAACCAGCAAGGAGGAAATGCCTAATGTATAACCACACCGGCCTCCAAGGCCGTCTAACCGCTGACCCTGAGCTCAGGTACACGCAGCAGGGCACGGCGATCACCAGCTTCACCCTCGCCAGCGACACCGGCCGCAAGACCAAGGACGGCAAGAAGATCACCAACTTCATCGAGTGCGTCGCATGGCGCGCACAGGCCGAGTTCGTCTGCAAGTACCTGAGCAAGGGCCGCCTCGTCCTCGTCGAGGGCGAGCTCACGAGCCGCAGCTACGAGGACAAGGACGGAAACCGCCGCAAAGCCGTCGAGATCACGGTCGACTCCGTCCACTTCTGCGACAGCAAGAAGGACGGCGGCCAGAGCTCTGGCAGCGACTTCGCCGATCCGGGCTACTCTGAGGGCTCCGGCGACTTCACGGAGATCGAGGACAATGGTGACCTCCCCTCTAACCTGACCGCCGGACGACCGGCAGACGACCAAAAACAGGCCACAAACCAACGACCACAGAAAGGAGGTGACGACCGTGGCATGGCTGCAAGTGCATCAGACACTCAAGGATCACCGCAAACTGTTCGACGCTGCTGACCAGCTCGAAGTCGAGCCGCCGCACATGATGGGGCTGCTCGTCTCGTTCTGGCTGTGGGCCCTCGACAACGCCCCGACCGGCAGCCTCGTCGACATCACGCCGCGCATGATCTCGCGGGCCGCTCAGTGGGACGGAGACCCCGAAAAGCTGGCGAAAACGCTGATCCGGGCGGGCTGGATCGACGAAAAAGAGGACGGGACGCTCGAGATCCACGACTGGTACGAGTACGCCGGCAAGCTGATCGACCAGCGGCAAGCCGAGAAAGAGCGCTCCCGCAGTCGCCGGGCCGCTGCTGCGGCGTCTGCCGACGCCTCGCCAGACGACCAAACGCCGACCGCCGGACGACCGGCAAACAGCCGCAAGAAAGCCGGAGGCAGAGTAGACCAGAGTAGAGAAGATAAGACAAGAGAAGGTAATACACCCCCTTCCCCCTCTGACGAGGGGAGTGACGGCGGCACGAAGTCGCTCGTCGAGGCCAGATTTCTCGAGTTCTGGAAAGCCTACCCGAAAAAGACCGGCAAGCAGTACGCTCTGAAGGCGTGGAACAAGATCAAGCCCACCGCTGAGCTCCACGAGAGGATCATGCAGGCGGTCGACGCTCAGAAGCGGAGCGACCAGTGGCGCCGTGAGAACGGGCGCTACATACCGAACCCGAGCACATGGCTCAACGGCGGTTACTGGGACAATGAGGAGGTGAACGAAGGTGCAGAAAATCAGCGAGATCCTGAACAGCCCGACAGCTCCGGCCGAGACTGGGGCAAGGGCTTCAAGCCGGCCGACGACGAGTGACCCCGGCAACTGGATCTGGAGCAACGATGAGCGCCTCGCCGGCCGTCCCGGAGTCCCTGAGCCCGTTCCCTGCGAGTTCTGCGGCGCCCTGCGCTACCACAAGGGCATCCCGCTCGGCGACCGCATCCTCTGGCCTCCCTACGGAGCCGAGCGATGCACCTGTCCCGAGGCCGTGGCTGCCTACGAGAAGGAGAAGGCAGAGCGCGAAGCTGCTGAGGCCGCAGCCGCCAAGGCTGAGGAGGAGAAGAAAATGCGGGAACGCATCAAGCGCATCGTCGGCGAGTCCGGCATGGGCGACCGTTTCCTGCGGCGCACCTTCTCCACCTTCCAGCTCACCGACGACAACAAGCGCGCAGCGGCAGCCGCCCGGCGCTACGCCGAAGGCTTCGACGCCATGCTGCCGCAGCCCGGCCGTCAGGAGCCCGGCCGCAACGGTCTGTTTATCGCGGGCCCGCCGGGCACTGGCAAGACCCACCTCGCCGCTGCCATCGCCAACCACCTGATCGCGCAAGGCAAGCCGGTCATCTGCATGACGATGATCGACCTGCTGGAGCGCATCAAGCGCACCTACTCCACGACCGGCGGCAGCGAGAGCGACGTCCTGAAGATCTACAAGACCGTCCCGCTCCTCGTGATCGACGACATCGGCAAGGAGCCGCCGACCGAGTGGGCGATCTCCACGGTCTACAACATCATCAACGGCCGCTATGAGGCGTACCTGCCGACCATAGTGACCACCAACTACGACACCGAGGCCCTGATCGACCGCATGACACCGCGAGAAAGCCGCGACAGCATGACGGCCCGGGCCACCATCGACCGGCTCATGGAAATGTGCAGGGGCATCACCCTCACCGGCCAGAGCTGGCGCTCACGATAGGAGGAACAACATGAAAAAGGTTTACATCTGCTCCCCGTGCCGCGGGGACTACGAGAACAACATCCAGCGCGCCAAGGAGTACAGCCGCGCGGCTGTGCAGAAGGGCGTCATCCCTGTCACGCCGCACATCTATCTCACGCAGTTCATGGACGACAACGTCCCCGAGGAGCGTGAGCTGGCCCTGAAGATCGGCAGCGAGCTGGTGCTCGGCTGCTCCGAGCTGTGGGCCTTCGGCATCGACCACCCTTCGGCCGGCATGGCTGCGGAGATCGAGCTCGCCAAGGCGCACGGCATCCCCGTCCGCAACGGCTTCGAGGCCATCAGCGAGCTGAAGCCTGACGAGGAGCCAGAGGGCAAGCCTGACATCGGCAGCGTCACGCTGCACCTGCCCGCCTTCAGGGCGATGGCCGTCTGCAACCAGCACCTCGACCACGGCCCTCTCAGCATCGAGCTGGATGGCAGCGTCATCCTCGAGCTCGCTGACCGCCTGATCGCCGACCCGGGCATCCACATCGAGATCGGAGGCTGAACGCCGTGACGAAGTACGACCCGAGAAAGAACGCGGAGGGCTACAACGACCCGACGCCCTACGCAGCCGAAAAACACATGATGGCGCAGATCCGCGGCAAGCAGGCCAGAGTCGCCGGCGGCTACTTCGAGAATATCATCTCGGCCTCGTGCGACTACTACCTCAGCCGCGGCCTCGCCAAGATCGAAAAGACGCCGGAGCCTATGAAGCCCCTCGGCGCCAAGAACCGCAAGGGCCAGTTCCTCGCCTGCTACACCAAGCAGGCCCAGCCGGACTATGGCGGCACCCTGAAGGGCGGCCGGAGCATCTACTTCGAGGCCAAGCACACCGACGACGAGCGCATCGAGCAGCGCCGGCTCACTCAAGAGCAGCAGGATGACCTCGAGGCCCATCACAAGCTCGGCGCCATCGCCTTCGTGCTCGTCTCCGTGAGCCTGACGGACTTCTACCGCGTGCCGTGGCCCGTCTGGCGTGATATGGCCGAGATCTACGGCCGCAAGTACATGACGCACGCAGAGCTCTCCCGCTACGAAGTGCCGGCGACGGCCGGCTTCATCAAGTTCCTGCACGGCGTCGAGGAGGTGACGACATGAGAGTCCTGAGCTTGTTTGACGGAATAGCGACCGGCCGCCTCGCACTGGAGATGGCCGGCGTGCCCGTCGGCCTTTACATTGCCAGCGAGATCGACAAGGACGCGAAGGCTGTGGCGAGGACAAACTGGCCCGACATGATCCACATCGGCCCCGTGGAAAGCGTGACGGCGCCAGACCTCCCGAAGATTGACCTCGTCATCGGCGGGAGCCCCTGCCAAGGCTTCTCGAGGGCTGGGGCCGGCCTAAACTTCGACGATCCGCGCAGCCGCCTGTTTTTTGACTATGTGCGAGTCCTGAACGAAGTCAGGGAGAAAAACCCCGACGTGAAGTTCCTCCTCGAAAATGTGATTATGAAACGCGAGTGGGAGGACGTCATCACTGAGAAACTCGGCGTGCAGCCCGTCCACATCAACAGCCGCGCGCACTCCGCTCAAAATCGGCCGAGGGCCTACTGGAGCAACATCGCAGACCTCAGCCCGCTGAGTAGCGGGGGGGCAGCCGTTGGACACCATCATCGACCGCAGCGTCGATGTGAGCGGCTTCACGGAGGTCGGCGGGCTCCTGTTCGGCCCGGGAATATCTGAGGGATCAATGGGACTCGTCCAAAAGACCGCCGGCGGCATCGTGGTCAAACAGGCCACGGCCCGCGGATATATCGAGGCCGTCGATGGCGACGGCGTCTCCCTCGCCTTCCCCGGGAGCGCCACCAGACGCGGCCGCGTGATACATCAGAAAAGCCATACCATCACCTGCGCTTGCGACATCTGCGTATTTTACGACAATGTCATCCGGCACTTTACCGTCGAGGAGCTCGAAAAGCTCCAAGGGCTCCCTGCTGGCTACACAGCAGCCGTCCCGGAACCGGCGAGAAAGAGAGAAATCGGAAACGGATGGACGGCTTCGGTCATCGCGGAGATCTTCAAACTCCTCCCACAGGCTGAAACCGCCGCAAAAACGGACGTCGCATAGTCCGGGCAAGTATGCACCAACAGCGCGCCAGCCGACAGCGTCGAGCTGGTCGGAAAGGAGGAAACGCATGAACCAGACAACCAAAGAGACCCGGCGCCGCAGCTATGACGCCGTACTCCCCAAGCGGGCCGCCCGCTGCCGCCTGATCCTCGAGACCCTCGGCAACCGTGAGCTCACGGCCAGCGAGATCACCGAGGAGCTCGTCGCAGCCGGCCGGATCCCGTACTTCAACCGCAACTATGTGGCCCCACGCCTCACCGAGATGAAGCAGATGGGGATCCTCAAGACGGTCGGCCGCAGGAAGGCCACCCGCTCGGACGCCACCGAGGCCGTATGGGCCAGAGCGGAGCCTTCGGGCCCCACGGGCCAGACGGCCGCAGCCTACGCAGACAACCCGACCGAGGCCGAGCAGACGACGCTCGGATCGGCCACCTGAAAGGGGGCCAGCATGGAACGCCTGACCCACGAGAGAGTCAACGGCATTAAGACGGGCTACTGGAGCGCAGCCACCAAGGAGGCGCTCGTCCAGAAGCTCGCCGCCTACGAGAACACGGGCTACGAGCCCGACGAGATCCGCGCAGCCATTGAACAGGCTGCCAAGAACAGCGGAACCAAGACCGCGACCATCATGGCCGAGTGCATCGCCGGAGCGATGAAGGACACGCTCGAGAAGTATGGCACGGCCGGCAACGGAAAGAAAGGAGAAACCCCATGAACGAACAGAACCAGCGCGACAGCATCATGTCGATGGCCCGCGGCGCCTTCGAGGAGCGCGTCGACTACGAGATGGACAAGGTGATCCAGAACATCCTCGACCCCAACACGAAGGCCACGGCCAAGCGCAAGATCACCCTCACCATCGAGCTGACCCCGGACGACGAGCGCCGCACCATCGGCGTCTCCGTGACGGCCAAGTCTACGCTCGCAGCCACCAACCCCGTCGCCACGGCCCTCTATGTCACCTCTGACGGCAACGGCGAGCTCGTCGTCGCCGAGATGGTGCCGCAGGTGCCCGGGCAAATGAACATGGACGGCACGCAGCAGGAGGCCCCGAAGCTCCTGAAGCTCGTCCAGCACGGATAACCACCCACAACACAGAACAAGGAGGACAACACAATGCTCGCAAAAATGATCGACAAAATCGTCAGCCTGAAGGAGACCAAGATCTTCGAGATCGACGGCCAGACCTACGCCGACGCATCCCTCACCCGCATCCCGCCCCACGTCGACCGCCCCGACTGCATCAGCGTCAGCGGCCTCGATAGCATCTGCAAGCTGATTCGCACCGAGCTCGAGAAGGTCGGCACGACCATCATGGTGCAGGTCAAGAGCAACGACACCGTCGAGGTGATGACCACCTACCTGAGCGACTTCTCCCGCAACACGCTCTACCGCGCCAAGGCTGACGCCCCGGGCCTGCGCACCGGCTTCAGAGGACGCGAGGTAGCTCTGATCGAGCTGCGGAGCCTCTGCATCCCCAACGAGGGCACGGCCTACCTGCTCGACCTGCTGAGCCGCATGACCAACGAGAACAGCGTCAGCACCAACGACAACGGCGTCACGCAGACCGTCGAGGCACGTCAGGGCGTCGCCCTCAACGCGCTCGTCGAGATCAAGCCCCGCGTCATGCTGCGGCCGTTCCGCACATTCCTCGAGGTGGAACAGCCCGAGAGCGAGTTTCTGCTGCGCGTGGATCCCGACGAGGGGATCGGCTTCTTCGAGGCCGACGGCGGCATCTGGAAGCTCGAGACCAAGAAGAACATCGCCGACTACTTCCTGAAGAACATGGGCGATCTGATCGACGCCGGCAAGGTCGTCGTCATGCAGTAAGTGAAGCGCCGGGCGGGCTCCGGCCCGCTCGGCTTTTCTGAAAGGAGCAGCACCGTGAAAGAATACGAAACCCTCACCCGTGAGAAGGTCGACGTCGTGCCCTTCGGCTGCGGTATGCCGGAGACCCACCTGATGCAGGACTGGAGCGACAAGATGCTCGACCTGATCCTGAACGGGCCCACCATCAACGGCATCAAGAAGGACGAAGTGCGGGCCATGCTGCGTGAGACCTACGCAGCCCTGAAGCAGTACGAGAAGATCGGCCCGATGGCCTCGCCCTTCATCAATGACCCGACAGCCATCGTGGCCCGGGCCTTCTCTGAGCTCTACCCCGGCGTCGAGTACGTCGCGCTGTACGTCCCCGACCTGCGGGACGAGACCAACGGCACCGCCTACGGCCTGACCATCTTCCCCGACGACGGCAGCACGCCGATCGTCTGCATCTCGGCCGAGGCGCCTATCAGCGCCGCCCCTGAGCTGCTGGCGCACGAGCTGGCCCACGTCGCCACCCCGGAGGACACGGAGCACGGCGAAAGCTGGAGCGCAGCGTCGGAGGCCATATTCAAGAAGTACAACGAGCTCCTCGACGCCATGATCCCCGACGAGCCTGAGCCTGTCCTCACGCCCCACCAGCCCGGAGACGGCGGGATCCTCACCATGCCGCTGCATGACAACGTCCCGGAGCCTCCGACGGACGACTGGTGGCTCACCACCTGCCCCGTCTGTGGCGCAGAGTGCTGGCAGACGGACACAGCCCGCCGGATCCTCGCACTGGAGCCCGACGTCCGAACCGCCTGCACGGCCTGCGCGCTGAAGGGGCTCGGCAAATAATACTGGAGGTAATACATGAACAACGAAAGAAACAACACGACGGCCGGCGGGATCGGCTTCTGCGGCCTTCTCGCCGTCGCCTTCATCGTCCTGAAGCTCACCGGCGTCATCGGCTGGAGCTGGCTGTGGGTACTGGCCCCGATCTGGATCCCGACCGCCATCACCCTCGCCATCATCGTGATCGTGCTCGTGGTCGTACTGGTCAGAGAGCTGACGAAGGGAGGCCGCCCGTGATGACCGCAGAGGAACGCTGGACTATTCTGGATCGTGCGATCACGACCTACGGCGCACCGGCACAAATGGACATGGCCGTCGAGGAGATGGCCGAGCTGACCAAAGCCCTCTGCAAAGTGAAGCGCGTGAGCTGCGCCGCAGAGGCGAAGGCCGCACTCGAGAACGCGGTCGAGGAGCTGGCTGACGTCCAGATCATGCTCGACCAGCTTCGCATCATCTTCGGCCGCAGCACAGCCGAGATCGAGGAGGACAAACTGCGCCGGCTGCTGCGCCGGATCAACAGCTACAAAGAGTCCAACATACGCAAATGGCTGAACGGCTCGTTCAAGCCGGGAGACTGGTGGAGCAGAACGGTCAACACCGAGGCCCACCTGCACGAAGAAGGTGCCCCGGAGAAGTAACCCGTCCTTCTGCAACGCTCAGAAAGGAGGAAACACATGGCAAAAGACAAACCGCAGCCGCAGACCGGCCCCGAGATCGAGGAGTACAGCACCACGGCCACGCCGAAGGCATACGCCGGCAGCGTCCCCGTGTTCTGCGCACACGACGCCATCGTCCCGCTGAAGGATCTGCGGCCCAACCCCAAGAACCCCAACCAGCACCCGCCGGAGCAGATCAAGCTCCTCGCCTCTATCATCCGGGCGACCGGCTGGCGTGCCCCGATCACCGTCAGCAAGCGCAGCGGGCTCGTCACCAAAGGCCACGGCCGTCTCATGGCCGCACAGCTCGACGACCTGACCGACGCCCCGGTCGACTATCAGGACTACGCCAGCGAGGCCGAGGAGCTGGCCGACCTGACGGCAGACAACCGCATCGCGGAGCTCGCCACCACCGACAACAAGCTGCTCGCCGAGGTTTTCGCCGACATCGACACCGGCGAGATCCCGTTCATGCTCAGCGGCTACACCGAGGACGACTACGGCAACATCGTGACGGCCCTCTCTGAGGCGCTGCACACCAATGAGCCGAGCAGCGACCCCGACGCCGAGATCCCGACCCCGGCCGCGCCGGTCACGCAGCATGGCGACCTCTGGATCCTCGGCCGGCATCGCGTCCTCTGCGGCGACTGCACCCGGCCGGAGGATCGCGCCCTGCTGCTCGACGGCAACAAGCCCGAGATCCTGCTGACCGACCCGCCCTACTGCTCGGGCGGCAGCAAGGAGTCGCAGAAGTCGACCGGCAGCATCGGCACCGAGCGCAAGAACGGCAAGGCCCCGAAGATCGCCAACGACATCCTCAGCACGCGCGGCTACCAAAACCTGATCCGCGGCGCGCTCACCGACATCCCCTGCCTCTACGCCTACATCTTCACCGACTGGCGTATGTGGGTATATCTGTTCGACCTCGTCGAGGCGGCCGGCTTCGGCGTCAAGTCTGAGATCGTATGGGATAAGGGCACGCCGGGCATGGGCGTCGGCTGGCGCTCGCAGCATGAGCTCATTCTGTTCGGCGCCAAGGCTGCCACCCACTTCGACGGCCACAAGGGCTACGGCAACGTCCTGAGCATCTCCCGCTCCGGGAATGAGCTGCACCCCACGCAGAAGCCCGTCGAGCTGCTGGAGAAGCTGGTCGACAACACGGACTTCGCCACGGGCGTCTATGATCCCTTCGGCGGCTCTGGCACGACGCTGGCCGCCTGCGAGGCATACGGGCAGCCCTCCTACATCATGGAGCTGACGCCCGCCTTCACGGACGTGATCGTCAAGAGGTACATCAGAATAACAGGAAAGACAACCGTGCGCTGCGTCCGTAAAGGCCGAGAGCTACCGCGCGAGGAGATCGCCGCGATCTTCGAGCCTGACGAGGAAGGAGGTGAGCAGGAGTGACGCCCTGACATAATGAGCGAGAAGCCGATCACACAACGGATCAAGGACAGGCTCGCGGCCTACACCGC
>ERZ780106.238-NODE-238-length-24509-cov-4.699231_pt1 | contig 24509 bp, 22 predicted proteins | sample MGYA00511572_ERZ780106 | MGnify/ENA primary metagenome ERZ780106 (study PRJEB29588, sample SAMEA2161876) | human gut metagenome | biome: human gut; feature: human-associated habitat; material: faeces | place: Denmark | collected 2008/2010 ...
GAAGAAAAAAGAGATGAAAAATGCCGAGTGGACGGAGTTCGTCGAGAAGAACGTGCCCAAGCCGATGAAGAGAATCCTGAAGAAAGAAATCCGCAGGAAACCGAAAAAAGCGAAAAATCGGAAATAGTGTCAATCCCATAACAAAAATATTTTTTCGAAATAACGCCGAGAATATCGGCGTTTTTCAGTATGCAAAAAAATATTTCAGCCTACCCCCGGTGCAAATCCGTATTTAGATAGTGAAGGGACATATCAACGCTCACAGGGTGAGACATATCCCTCCATATAGGAGGTAAAGCCATAGGGATGAACTTAGACTACATTACGATCAACGGTCTGGATTTAGAGACGAAGAAGAGGATGGAAGAGGACATCCGGAGATCCAATTACCCGGATAACAAGACCGCTTACTGCGTGGGCTTATTGAGGGATGGCTTAGACAAAAGGGAGAAACTAAGAGAACTTACAACCAAAGAGGACGTGGAAGAGATCCGTTCTTCCTTGAAGGAACTGAAGGGAAAACTCGAAAGCATCGAGAAGACCCAGTGCGAGGAAGTCCTCAAGGAGGAGGTCTATCGGAAGCTCCTGATTGAGAACTATCGGCTCCTGATCGCTCTCTGCGACGCCTTCACCGTGGACCATGAGGACATCGACGACGGAAAGAAGGATATCCTGCCTTCTAATCTCCTCTATCAGGAGAAGAAGCTCAGGGAGGCTTATCGTGGCTTCTAATTCTCCTAGCGTGATTGTCAGGCTCAAGTACTATGAGCCTGAGAGCAAGGGAAGGGACTTCTATTCCTCCCAAAAGAAGGACGACTATCTCAACTACGTCGACAAAGGAATCAAAGACGACGGAAGGAAGAAGCCTTCTTCCTATCTTGACTATGCCGATGACAGAGAGAAGTCATCCGGAGTCTTCAACGCCAACGGATTGATTTCCCCGAAAGAGAAAAAGGAGCTCAGGGAGAAGCTGAGAAAGACCAAGTCCTGCATCTGGGACTGCGTGATCTCCTTCGAGGAGGAATACGGGAAGAAGAACTGCCCGACCCCGGAGAAAGCAAAAGAGCTTCTCGTTAAAGTCCTGCCCCGCTTCTTCAAGTCTCGGCTTGGACCCAGAGAAGACCGAGTGGTATGCTGGGCTTCACCAGAACACCGATAACCGCCATATCCATCTTTCCTTCTTCCAATTGGAGCCGACTATCTATGACCGGAAGACCAAGGGAAGGAAATACCACTATGGGAAGATCCCTCTAAAGGCCGTCAACGACTTCAAGATGTCGATAGCGGATCACTACTCTGCTCCGGTAGAAGGGATATCCAGAGTCCGTAGTCTTCTACTTGAAGAGACCAAGAGGACCGTGAGCGAATCCTTCTCGGACCAAAGGGAGTCGATCGGATATCTATTGCAGGAGGTTTACCGGAAGCTTCCCGAAAAAGGAAGCCTAGTCTATGAATCGGAGAACATGGCCCCTTTAAGGAAAGACCTGGACGCCTTATCCGATCAGATCATGGCCCATGAATCTATCCGCAAGCCATATGAGGAACTGATGAAGAAAGCCAAGAAAAAAGATGAGGAGACATCTCGGGAATGCCGTTTTCAGAAGATCGACCCTGCCCCTTATCTTCTGGTCCCGAAGATCGAGAAGGACTTCAGAAGAAGAAGCGGGAACGCCATCGTGAAGGAGCTTCTCAAAAGGAAGAGGGAAGAAAGGGAAAAGACAGCCAGGTCCCATCATCCCAAAGCCATCCAGAGAGAAAGAAACCGGACGCTCCATAGCTTTTTGAACGACGCCCTCTTCTACGCCGACAGAGCCGCCGAAGAGCAGCAGATCGCCTTACAGGAATGGGAGAGAAACCTCGAAAGAATCGAGGAAGGAAAAGACGAGCAAGAGGAGGAAATGGAGATGTAGGACAGAGATCATGTTCGGAATTAGAGGCAGGATAAGAGGAAGTTCTAAATCCTAGAACTCCCTCGCCTGAAGCAATCGGGAAACCCGATTCCGGAAGACACAGATACAGAGAGGAGGAAACACGTATCGAATGAACGAAGAAAGAAGAAAAGCGAAGAACGCCAACACCAATCGTGAGGACTTCATGGAGTATATCCGCTATCTGGAATTGTTGACCAAGATGAAGCAGAACGGAGGAATCAGCGAGAGCGATTACGACTATCTCAAGAAGTGCTTCATGAAGGAATATCAGGTCGTGAGCAACTATTCCCTCGGAAGAAGCCCGGAGTCGCCGAGAAACCAGATGGGAGCCTAATCTATGGAAGGAAAGAAAATCAAAGTCATCAAGGGGACGGGGCAGAAATCCGGTACGAACCCGGTTCAGGGAAGAAAGCCCAGGGTCTGCGCCTATTGCCGAGTCTCCACCAACACTGCCGAACAGAAGGATTCCTTCGATTCCCAGGTCAAGTACTACACCGACCTCATCAGCTCCAATCCCGCCTGGGTCAACGTGGGAATCTACGCCGATCAGGGAATCACGGGAACCAGCGCCGAAGACAGACCTGAGTTCCAGAGGATGATCGCCGATGCCATGAACGGCAAGATCGACATCATCCTCACCAAGTCGATTTCAAGATTCTCCCGGAACACCTTGGACATGCTCAACTATGTGAGGATGCTCAAGGACAAGAGGGTCGAGGTGAGATTCGAGGAAGACCATCTCAACACCCTGTCTCAGGAAGGGGAGATGATCCTCACGATGGTGAGCTCCATCGCACAGCAGGAAGTCGTCAACACCTCCGAGCACGTCAAGAAGGGACTGGCAATGAAGATGAGCTCCGGCCAGCTGGTCGGCTTTTCTGAGTGCCTCGGCTACGACGTCGATCCCAAGAAGAAGGAACTGGTCATCAACGAGAAGGAGGCGGAGATCGTCCGTTATATCTTCAAAAGATACAACGAAGGAATCGGGACCACCGTCCTGGCCAGGGAACTGGAAGAGAGAGGATATAAGACCAAATACGGTTCCTCCAAATGGGCCGATTCCACGATCCTAGGCATCCTCAAGAACGAGAAATACAAAGGCGACCTGTTGCAGGGCAAGACCTTCACGGTGGACCCGATATCCAAAAGAAGGCTGGAGAACAAAGGCGAGGCAGACCAGTTCTATATGGAGAACCATCATCAGGCGATCGTATCGAGAGAGGAGTGGGACAAGGCCAATGAGCTGTTGAAGAAAAGATCCTATTGCCGGAAAGTCGATTCGGACGGGAACCGGTACCGCTTCTCAAGACAGTACGCTTTCTCCTCCGCCTTGGAATGCGGATTCTGCGGTAAACAGCTCAGCCGTCGCCATTGGCGGGGTGGGGTCAATTACGAGAAGACGGTCTGGCAGTGCTCAAGCTTCTGCAAGAAAGGGAAAGAGACCTGCGAGCACAGCAAGGCGATTCCGGAGGAAGCCATCCAAAGAGCCTTCCTAGAAGCCTATCGGAGGCTCTTCTCCCGCGATGAAGGGCTGCTGAATGGATTCCTCCAGAAAACGGAAAGCTATCTGAAAAAATCCGGATTCGAGGAAGAGAAAAGCCGAAGCAAAGACCAGCTTCTTATCGTGCAGAAGAAAATCGATAAGCTGGCAAGTGCTTATGTCGATGGGACGATCAGTGAGGATGCCTATCAGGGAAAACTGAGAAGCCTGAATGCAGAACGGACCAAGCTGACCAAGGAATTAGAGGATATCGAGTTGAAGGAGAACTCCGAGAACGAGACGGCCAAGAAGATCGATACCTTGAAACGGTTGGTTGAGGCAAGCGGTGAGCAAAACCTATCTTCTTTCTCTAGGGATCTTTTCGATGCCTGCATCGAGAAAGTGATTGTGGGCGGTTACTCGCTTGATAAGACTCCGGATCCTTACATGCTGACATTCGTCTTCAAGAAGGAATTCGGAGATGGGAAAAGTGAAGGGACAAAGAAATACAATGTCGTCGGTGATTTCAATTACTATTTCCCTCATTCCGTTTTCGACACCAACGGTAAGAGAGGGAGGCTCAAGTATAGTGAAAACTATATCCGCGTTCAGCTTGCGATTGATATGGAGTGAATTCAGTCTTCGAAGTACTGCTGATAAATCTCATTCACGGCTTCAACGAAACAGACAAAGGAAGGGTGATTGTAATCGTTACGTCTTAGATAGAGGTTCTTTTTATCCAGATAACGGTCGGCAAGCTCATCAAAGAGCTGATGCTTTTTGATTTCATCGAATTTCCCAAAGACTTCAGATGAATCTTTGGCTTCGTTCCAAATGTAGCGATTACTCCATTTGTCATAAATCAGGCGTTCAAAGTTTTCTCCTCTGAAATGCCTGATGATAGCAATGTCGATACTGAATTCAGGCGATCCATCACCGAAATTGAACTTTTGAGTCGTTAAGACGGATGTGGAGTCTTGGCAATCGCCGTAGTCTTGACGTTCCAGAACGTCATTTAAAGTCAATCGAATTTCATTCTTGAGTTCTTTTGGTTCGTCAAAACCAATGTCTCCCGGATCAATAACGAACAAATTGAAATCGAAATCAATGGCTCCGTTTCTTGTGTTTTGAGTAATCAGGTTTCTCCTCTTACTGCCTTCAATCTGAGCATTGACATGAATTCCTTCCTGCTTCAATGCCATCTTCAGCTGATTGACCAAGTCCGCACTGAAGGCATAAGCACGTCTTACAAAATCTTCATCTTCTACAAACTGGTACATAAAAGTACTCTCCTTTCGATGATGCCCATGCCTACCATTCAGAAACCGTGATTTCTAAATCGGAATAGGATACGCTTAGCTAATGCTCGTTTCAAGAAGTTTCGATTCCTTCTGATTCATTCTGACCTAATCGAGACACGATACTACCAATTCCGATATGGCTCTCATAGCCTCCCAAAATCAAGTGATTGCATTCAGCAAACTGACATGGAAATGCGTTCCTGTTCAGCGATTGGAAACGAATTGTCGGATACGTTTACTAAGGGAGAACATATCGCTCAATCTGCCCTCTATTCTAATCGCATATGTTCTTGATTGAGTCTCCATACATGTTGAGACGGTGGTGTTGCTGAGTCGTAAAAACGGCTAAAAAAGGCCAAAAATTGATAAAAATTGATGGGTTTCCTTCTTTCTAAAAAGAGGGAAATCCTCTTTTTTGATGTCACCAGTATGCGAATAAACCAGCAAGAACGTTGAATCTGATAATATGAATCTTGAAAACGTGGGTTTATGCGGGACTATGTGTATTAGAAACACCATTACAAAGCGAACGAATTATCTATTTATGCGTTACTGAAAATTCTAAGAGAGTATCGCGAGTCTTGGGTAACGCAGGATTCGCGATATTCTCTTTTATTGCCTAAATATCGTTGTTTACTGCCTAATATGAGATATAATTTAAGCAGAAAAGAGAAATCATTAATGAGAAAATTCGATTATTCGTTTTTAGAAAACCAAGTCCCCGCTAGATTGCTGAATTTAACAGCAATTATTTATGATATCAAAGGTAAAGAAAGCGTTCGTTTACATGATAATCCTAAACTTTTTAAAAAATTAAAAGAAAAGGCCATTAGAGATTCTATTAAAGGAAGCAACGCTATTGAGAATATTCATACAACGGAAAAGCGTATTAACGAGATTGCTGCCGGTGATAATAATGCTTTCACACACCCTGAAAAAGAAATCATTGGTTATAGAAATGTTCTTAATGATATCCATGCTTTTAATGAAAGAATCATTTTTGATAAAACCACAATATTATCTCTTCATAAACAATTGTTAGATGTCGCTAAAAGCGAGAACAGGGGTCAATTCAAAAAAGAACCAAACTTTATCAGCGAAACAAGAAATGGCAAAAAATATGTTGTTTTTATTCCTGTGGCTCCGAAAGATGTCGCAGAATCAATTGATCAAATGCTAATTGCTTTTAATGAAGCAAGCCACAATCCAAACATCAATCCATTATTGTTGATTTCGTGTTTTATCTTAGATTTTCTTTGTGTTCACCCATTTGATGATGGAAACGGAAGAATGTCTAGATTGTTAACGTTATTGCTACTTTATAAACGTGGATTTGATATCGGAAGATTTATTTCCATTGAAAATATGATTAATGAAAACAAAGGAGAATATTACCGTACCCTTCTAGAATCATCTATAAATTGGCAAGATAACAAAAACAATTATGAACCATTTATGCTGTACATGATTCAAATCCTCTATGAATGCTATACCAAATTAGATGAGAATATCTTTTCTCAAATCGATAAGAAATTATCAAAGACAGAAAGAATAGAAGTGCTTTTGCTAAATGCTTTTGTACCTATTTCCAAAAAAGGAATACAAGATCAACTCCCGGATGTAAGTGAACAATTAATTGAGATGGTTTTAGCCAAATTACTTAAAGAAGGAAAAATAATTAAAATCGGTACATATAAAGATGCGATGTATTATCGTAATTAGTGTTTGTGACTGAGATGTAATTTAATTCGTTTCAACCTTGCGAAAACACATATACTAATTCGCGTCTCAACGTTGAAAGGCGCATACATTCTGTGCCTCAATGCACGTTGAAACCGTTGTGGAATTAACCTTAAGAAAATAACGCCTGTTCAAAAGCGTCTTTCCTGCAATTTACACTTTTTTGCAGGATGTTCGATATAGCAATTTACACCTTTTTGCAAAATCTGATTTAGAAGTATCGATTTGCAATACGAATGCAAAGGCGCATATTGATGTGGGTTTTTGAGGCTATTACAGAACTAAGGATGCATAGAAAAAATGAATAACAGAGATCGAATATAGTCTATGAAGAGCTGCTCCAATACGCGAAGCTAATGAAATGCGATAAGGTGATGAGACAATATTTGGAGGTGCTCGTATGATTAGCACAAAATCAGTTAAGATACACCAAAGCGAGATTGCTTATCGCAAAGTCGAAAAAAGAAAGCAGGTGTCAAAATGAGCTCGGAATTGTATTTTTACAAAGTGAAAAAGGTAGATAAGATTTTGCCGAAAGGGGAGTGCGGACATTTTATTGGACCGTCTTTTCGTATTCTAGCAAATATTCCTTTGAGCTTTTGCTCCCGAGTCTTGTCTTGATTCGCTTGTCGCGGAACCAAACCAGGTATTTCTCCAATTGCGGGATGAACTCGTCGGTGCTCACCGACGCCCAGTCATTTGGGTAGTAGAATTCATTCTTCATCGTCCCGAAGAAGCCCTCGCACGCTGAATTATCCGGGGAGCACCCTTTTTTGCTCATCGACCTCACGTAGCCGTATTTCTCCATTCTGTCCGTCCAGGCCGGTATGCGGTAATGAAAGCCCCGATCGCTGTGGATGACCATTCCGGAATCGCCGGCAAGCTCGTGCGTCTTGTCGAGCATGTCCGTCGTCAGCAGCGAATTCGGAGACTTTCCGATCGTCCAGTTGATCGGGCATCCCGTGAAGCAATCTATCATCGGGGAAAGGTAGACCTTCCCGTCCCTAAGCGAGAATTCGGTGATGTCGGTCAGCGCTTTCTGAAACGGCTTCTCCGCCTTGAAATCACGCTTGATCACGTTTTCCGCCGACGGGGAGATCTCCCCCATGTACGATGAGTATTTCTTTGGCTTGGGCCTATAAACGGCGAGCCGCTCCTCGCGCATGATCCTCATGACGACCTTCTCGGAAAGGGGCTTTCCGATGCGGGCCTCGACGAGCGGCTTCATCCTCCTGTAGCCGTAGCAGCGGTAATTGTCCGCGAAAATCTCCTTCATCAACGGCCTCAGGGGCGCGTATTTGTCGGTTTTGGCGGCCTTTTTTTCGTAGAAATAAGTCGATTTCTTCAGCCCGATCGCCCTCAGCATCCTCGCTATGGGGAATTCCCCCTCCAGGGCGCCGACCACCAGGGCCTTCTCCCGGTTGCTCAGGAGCGAGTAGTCAGCGCCCATTTCTTTTTTTAGCAGCTCGTTCGCCTTCCGGAGCATCGAGTTCTCCATCCGAAGCCTATTCCGCTCTGCCTCGAGGTCCTTGATTTGCCTTCTGAGATCCTCGCGCGGCTCGCCTTGGCGCTCGGGGATCTTCCGGATCTCCATCCCTTCCGCGTCCGCGAATTCGTTTCTCCAGGCGTATAGGGTTTCCCTGCTCACGCCGTAGCGGAGGGCAACCTCATGGGCGGACCCCCTCCTTGCCGCCAAATCGGCGACCGCCTTTTTCTTCGTTTCCTCGTCTATGGCTTTTCTGGGACTTCCTTTTGTGGCTTTCCTCTTCTTGAATCGCGGGTCTTCGCGGACCCAAATCCTCATCATTGAACGCGATGGGTATCCGAGCTTTTTGCAGGCCCTCCCGGCGTTTTCACCGTGCTCGAAGTAATAGTCCAGAGCGGCTTTCCTCTGCCCTTCCGACCATTTGCTACGCTTTTTCCTTCGCTTCGCAAGCAGGGGTACGCCGTTGCGCCTTTTGTTAAACCAGCTGCGAATGGTCCCGACCTTTATCCCGGTTTCCCTCGCGGTTTTCGCGAACTGCCCTTCGTACCTGTCGAGCAGGTCGAGCGTTTTCTCAATCGTCTTGATGTCGTACATAGTTGCCTTGCCTCCATGATAGCCTGCGCTTTCAATTCAGTCCAACTTTTCGTCCGCATCCCCCGGTGTAAAATTTTTAAAAGTAACCAACAAAAAATTTCTTCCTAAATATGTTTATTATTCATTGCTCCATAGGCCCATTAAATCTAAAGAATATTCACGGCACTTCAAAGCCTTTAAGGAGAGAAGTGTCTTGGCCCTCTCTTTGGAAGAACAGAAAAAAATCATCGATAGTTTGGACACCATCAACGCTTGTTTGACTAAGAAAAAAGACCAAATAGCTGAGTTGGATTCCTTGGTCAAATCGCGGTTTATGGAGATGTTTGGCGATCCAAATGGTAATCCATTGAATTGGCAAATTGGAAAAATAAGCGATGTTGCAAAATGTGTCGCTGGAGCTACTCCAAGCACTAGTGTTCCAACTTACTGGGAAAACGGTTTGATTCCTTGGCTTTCTTCGGGCGAAGTTAATAAGTACAGAATTTATGAAACCGACTCCAAAATCACGCAGGAAGGATACGACCATACAAGCACGAAAATGGTTCCGGCTCACACGGTTGTTTTAGCGATGGCGGGCCAAGGGAAAACTCGCGGAACCGCCGCTATGGCGGAAATTTCGTTATGCACAAATCAGTCGATATGTTCGCTGGTAAATAACGAGAAAATTAATCCGGAATTCCTGCTAGCATTATTGAAAAATCAGTACGATGAATTGAGAGCTGCTTCCAATGGCGCCGAGGGAAGAGGCGGGTTGAATTTGAAAATCATCGGCTCATTCCCGATCTACATTCCACCTATTGAACTTCAAAACGATTTTGCTAGATTCGTTGAACTCATCGACAAATCAAGGTTTATCGTTCAGTCGCAGATAAAAGATCTCCAAGAACTGCTGGATTCCAAAATGGATGAGTATTTTGGAGGTGATGAGGGATGAATTTTGACTTTCTAAAGAACAATCAAGACTTCAAAAAGCTCTACCACTTCTGCAACGAAGCCGAAACATTCGTTATCTCTCAGCCGGATATCTCGGCGGTTTCATCCAGAAAAGCGCTAGAATCCGTCGTTAAATCCTTCTATATTGCCAAATATGGATCGTTCCCTGAATTTGCCACGCTTTTTGAATTACTAGAAGATGGGTGCTTCTCCTCTTATCTAGACGACACGCTTTTATCGGCCGTGCATCTAGTGAGACAAATTGGCAACAACGCAGCCCACGGCGAAGAAGTCAGCAAATCGGAAGCGATGAAATCCCTCGAGGCTTTGTATTATTCCGTTTGTGAAATACTTCATATGCTCGGCGTTATTTCTGGCTACGAAAAATTCGATGCATCCAAATGCCAGAAAACCGAAGAAAAGCCTGCTGAATCCGCGAAAGAGATTGATAAAAAAGAAACGAGCGAAGAGGGAGCAGACCTATCAAAATACAAAGAAAATATTGATGATAACGCCATTTTAAAAGCGGCAATCGACTTCACCGAAGAAGAAACTAGAAAAGTCTACATCGATGCTGCATTGAAAGAAGCGGGATGGGATGTATGGCCGTTAAAAAACGCCATTAAGCCAGGCAAAGCTTCCATTGAGATTGAATTACGAGGGATGCCAAATAACGCAGGGGTCGGTTATGCCGACTACGTACTTTTTGATAAAGACGGAAAACCTTTGGCGGTCATTGAAGCAAAAAAGACATCAAAAGACGAAATTGTCGGCTCTCAACAAGCCAAACTCTATGCCGATTTGCTAGAACGAACTTATGGGATACGTCCCGTAATCTATTACACCAACGGTTTCAAAATTATGATGGTAGATGGATGTGGATATCCCGCCAGAAGGGTGTATGGGTATTACACTTTAGACGAGCTTCACTCTCTTATCATCCGCAGGGGCTTACGAACCATTACGGATTACCGCATCAATCCCGCCATTTCAGACAGACCATTTATTCAAAATGCGATCACCGCAGTAGCCGAATCTTTTAATAACAAACAAAGAAAAGCATTGTTTGTTATGGCAACCGGCACAGGGAAAACTAGATGCGCAATTTCTGCCGTCGATGTTCTCCAAAGGAACGGATGGGCCAAGAGAATTCTATTTTTGGCCGATAGGACTTCGTTAGTCACACAAGCGAAAAGAGCCTTTGAAAAATTTCTCCCTCACTCATCTAGAAGTGTCCTCTCCGAAGAATCCGAAAGTGAACGTGATTACAACGCGACCATTGTTTTATCCACGTACAACACGATTAGTAACATTCTTGATAGAGGAGATAGAAAACTGGGCGTTGGCCACTTCGACCTCATTATTATCGATGAATGTCATCGTTCCGTTTATAACAAATACCAAGCGATCTTCAATTATTTTGACTCCCTACTTCTTGGGCTAACTGCCACGCCTAGAGAGCAAGTTGACGCCTCAACCTATGAACTTTTTAACCTACCAAAAGGCGAACCCACCTTCTATTACGATCTCGACACAGCGATCGCCGCAGGGTATTTGGTTCCATTCCTTGTCTTAGAAAAAACCACTAACCTTCTTAAAAACGGTCTGAAATACGATCAATTGAGTGAAGAAGAAAAAGAGCAATTCGAGACCGTGATCGGAGACCCAAACGATGCGGAAACGCCAAAAGAAATCGATGGCAAGGAGTTCTACGAAAGAATCATCAATGCCGACACTATAGATTCCATGCTTCAAACCGTCATGAACGAAGGTCTTCGAGTCAACGGCGGCGAAAAACTCGGCAAAACCATCATCTTTGCCGTTAACCACTTTCATGCCGAAAAAATCGTCGAACGTTTTAATGCTTTGTACCCAAACAAAGGGGATGGGTACTGCAAACTCATCGATAATTATGTCAATTACGCGCAAACATTGATCGATGACTTTTCGATCAAAGACAAGGAACCGGTCATCGCGGTGTCCGTCGCCATGTTAGATACGGGAATCGATGTTCCCGAGGTTCTAAATCTCGTCTTTTTCAAAAGAATCTTCTCCAAAATTAAATTCTGGCAAATGATTGGAAGGGGCACCCGCGTTTGCAAAGAACTGAATGTGATGAGCCCTTCCGAAGATTTCTTTCTCCAAAAAAGCGAAGATGCGACTGTCTCACCACACGAGGACAAGCAAGGATTCTATATCTTTGATTTTTGCGACAACTTCGACTTTTTCCGTATGAACCCCGATGGAAGGGAGCCAAAAAACGCATTAAACCTTTCTCAAAGAATCTTTAATCTCAAAGTTGATTTAGTTTACTCCCTCCAAAGCATGGAGCATCAAACCAATGAAATGCACAAAGCTTATTATGAAAAGACAAAGTCACAGCTCGTTGGAATGGTTAAAAAACTAAATCGAAACCTCGTTAACGTTAAATACCAATTAAAGTACGTAGATAAATATTCCAGAGAAGATAATTGGCAATATCTCTCTATTCTCGATGCAAAAGATATCAAAAATCAAATCACCAAATTGATTGACCCCAATGGAGACGAAGAGTCCTCCAAGATTTTCGACCTATGGATGTTTAACATCGAGCTTGCTCAAATCGCCGGAGACAAAGACTATTCAAAAGCCGTGCAAAAAGTCACGACAATATGCCAGGCATTGCTTGATAAATTATCGATTCCCCAAGTCAAAGAAAGACAAGCAACCCTTGAAGCAGCCTGTGAAACCGCGTTTTGGGAAAACGTCGACATTGATAAGCTCGAAGCGTTAAGAAACGAAGTCAGGGATCTCATCAAATTCCTTGATAGACAAATTCGTGCCATTATTGAAACTAATTTCAACGACGAGGTTATCGATAAGAAACCAGGTGCCATCCCGGCCATGCAGTTTAAAAACTACAAAGAGAGGGTTATTGATTACCTTTCGGAGCATTCCACGATCCCCGCTATAGCAAAAATCAAAAACATCGAACAGCTAAACGAAGCGGATATTCGTGATTTGGAGGATATCCTCTGGAACCAGCTTGGATCTAAATCCGATTACGAAAGCATTTCTAACGGCAAATCCGTTGGGGTGTTCGTTAGAAGCATCGTCGGGGTGTCTAGAGACAAAATTAATGAAATCCTATCCGACTACTTAAGAAAGTATAATTTCAACACCCGTCAGGAAGATTTCCTTAACGAAATCGTTAATTTCGTGTTGGAAAATGGTGATATTTCTCCAAACGACCTCTACGAATCCGAGCCATTTAAGCATCAGGAATACACGGATATCTTTGGTGGAAAAACGGATCCTATCTATAGTTTTATAGGGCTTCTACACAACTCCGTATCTATCGTTTCCCATGCCTAGTTCTTGTTTACGTATGATATCCAAAAGGAGATTCATACGACATGAACGAAAAATTTATACAAGAGGTCTTATCCTATCTACCAGAAAATACCCCGCAAAGCACAAGGGATTCTATTCAGGTGGCGATATCCAAGGGTTTGGTTGGCAAAAAGGTATATTTCGACACGGAAGCCAAAAAAGATTTGAACAATTCCGAGGCGTTGGACATGTTTTTAGCCTCCAAATCTTTAGAAGGCTGTTCGGAGAGAACGCTGAAATATTACAAAACGACCATTCAATCCGCCCTAAATGCGATAAAAACAAATTATCTTCAAATATCCGCAACGGATATTAGGAACTACCTATCCACTTGTCAGGAGAAGGGAAAAGCCGGGAAGGTCACGATCGATAACGTTAGAAGAGTCATATCATCATTCTTTTCGTGGCTAGAAAGCGAAGATTACATCGGGAAAAATCCAGTTAGGAAAATCAAAAAATTTAAAACGGGAAAAAGGGTAAAAGATACCTATAGCGACGAAACCATCGAGCTTCTGAGAGAGCACGCGGGAACAGTAAGAAATCTCGCCATTATTGATTTCTTATGTTCTACCGGCGTACGTGTCGGGGAATTAGTGAAACTAAACCGACAAGATATTGATTTTGAAAAGCGGGAATGCATTGTGACGGGAAAAGGAAACAAACAAAGGAAGGCGTATTTTGACGCTATCACGAAAGTTCACTTACAGAAATACTTGGAAACCCGTCATGATGAAGAGGAAGCCCTCTTCGTTTCCGGACTATCGCCATTCAAAAGATTGCAAATTAGTGGAATTGAGATACTTCTCCGCCGAATCGGCAAGGAAAGTGGAATAAGTAACGTCCATCCGCATAAATTCAGAAGGACATTAGCGACCAAGGCCATAGATAAAGGCATGCCAATAGAGCAAGTTCAGCATTTATTAGGCCATTCTAAGATTGATACAACACTGGAATACGCCATGGTTGACGATTCCAACGTCAAAATCAGTCACAAACGATATTTGGAGTGATTAACAAACCGCGATTTGACCAAATTGTCTAAGAACGAAAGTTCAGCAGTTTTACTATCGATTGTCTTTTGAATGTAATCCAATGAAAAAACAACGTCCATCTGGTTAGCTTTGTCTAAATCAACGGACAGAAAAAGGTTTTGGAACGCATCTTTCTTTATATTTGGCATTGCCGCACCGGCACGTAGGGCCATTATTTTCTCTTGATTCCCCTTTAAAATATAATAAAGATACTTCGGCAATACTTTACTTCTAGTCAATTTATAGCAATGGCAACCGCACCATATTTTTTCGTTTATATAGTTCACGTAGCCGCAGGAAGCACCTCCTTCCGAAACTAGAACTGTTTCAGAGTCGGTGTTGTACTCGTGATAAAAGCCGGATTCACGTATTCCCCCGTTTATGTATTTATAAGGGCTTTTGCTGTTTAATTGCGAAGTGTCTATTTGATTTCCTTTTTCTATGTGGCATATATCCTTCAATTTAACCTTTTGTATCATGCAGCAGCCTCCCCTCTAAACCGCGATTTGGAGGAGGGATGACCACTTCAAAACAAAACCCTAAATCCCCTTTTAAAGCAAAAATAGGTACCATTGTTCAACGAATAGAGACTATCTGTACTGCACAGGATGACCTTTTTACCGTTGAGATAATGGGTTCCATCTAGTCGTTTGAACACTTTGACCACGTTTCTACTAAATACCAGCTCGCTTTCGTGCACTCTGTGATAATTCGGCTAATTAAACAAATCAGGAAGAAGTTTAAAACCACTTAAATCTGGCCTTTTAATGCCAAAGCAAACAACCCCATTCGCAGAGGAACATTGGCTCGCAGGCAAATTCATCTCCGTCAATTCTTTGGCAATACGATTTTCTTTAATCTTCATATACGCATGATGACTAAAGAAGACTTGATCAGCGGTATGTGCCAAAGACAACGCCAAAAGGTATTTCCCTTTCTCTGAATCCGTTAATCTATTAAAGGAAGCAAACATATCTCTAAATTTTCCAACCGAGCGTTTAAGCGTAAAAACTAGGATGCAGGAACACTCGCGCATCGGAAAAATACACACAGTCAAATAATGCATCTCTGATTCCAGGTCTAACATATTGTTAATTTCGTGCCCATTCAAATCAAATTGGGGCGCAACAGTACATTGGGTAGCAACCGGAAGGGAGTAATGGACCTTTTTATAATACAAAATCTTATATAAGGGCGAATCCACTTTAAGACCGTTAACGGCTATTTGAATGTGTTGCGAATAATCCAGCAAATCATATTCTTCAGACAATTGAATGTGACTAGTATCCAAATTATCCGATGTCAATTCCGTTTTCCGATAAAACTCGCGGTTCCCTAAGGTGTTGTAATAATTTCTACACATATTTTTTAAAAAGATAAGGCCCATCATCTTTTGTTTTTCCGAAGGAGATAGCGAATTAAAACTATGCCATTTTTCCGGGTTTTCATATACTTGGAACCAGATGTTATCGCATCGCCTGCACAAAGCATAGAAAATGTCTGCTTTTCCAATCCCAACCTCTTCTTTGATGTGAGGGTCTACTTGAGACCAAATTGCAGGATGAAGTGTATATACATTCCCGTCTTTACTTAACGTGTTCAGAATAAAGCGAGGCAACGTATGGGATTTGCAAAAACTAGTGACCTCCTCGCGACAGATCAAGCATTTGTTGTCGCTGGCTTGTTTTTTACTATTTTTATAAACCGCTGATACGGTCTTTATTAAATCTATTTTATCAACATCAGTATCCATGTTATCTGCTTTAAGTTAATTGGGGAATCGCCCGCGATGTGTCTTCTAAACTTTGAAGGGATTCAACGAGTTATTTTTCAATATCATAACACGCGTTCGATACCTCAGGGTGAGATCTCCAACGGACAATGAGACGACGAAAGCCATGAACGGGTGGGCTAAAATCGAGACGTAATTTCGACGTAACCCCTTGCGATGACGCGTCGTCATTCTTGAAAGCGTATATGGGCCCGCCCGTTTTTATTTACGCAACGCCTAAGACTCACAAGAAATGATCGCGAATGAGGAATCTGCCCCAAGCAGTCGCAAGATCAAATGCAAGCAGAAACAAAAGGCCGCCAAGGAGAAAAAAGCAAAAAAGAAAAATGTCCGTAAAGCGTTAACCGCTGCGCAACATACAAGTTCGAAAGGTTCTTATCGTTCTGATTCGAATGTACCAAAGCGTAAAGAAACCAGCAAAGAACAGTTTTTAAATCCCGGCTAATGGCAAAACGTAGGTATCATTGCCAAGGGAATAAAGGCTATCCGTGTTGCATAGAATGGCCTTTTGGCCTTTAAGATAATGGGTTCCGTCTAGTTGTTTGAACCCTTTGACCGCGCTGAGGTTAAACATCATTCCACTTTTGCATTCCACGCGGTGGAGCACGCCGTTTTGGATGATAACCAAGTCAATCTCGTTACCGTTGTTGTCGCGGTAGTAATAAAAGAAAGGCTCCACTCCATTATTGATGTAGCTCTTTTTCAGCTCGTTGATGATATAGGTCTCAACAAGCCGCCCAGAATAAATACCAGATTTCAGCACGTCGCCCGAAGTAATCCCCATTAAATAACAGGCAAGCCCCGTATCGTTAAAATAAATCTTTGGTCTTTTAACAATGCGTTTGGCAATGGAGAACTCGTGATACGGCTCCAATAAATAAACGATGTCCCCCGCAAGCAAAATCGAAAGCCAAGACATAATCGTTTTCTTGTCCACTCCAACGATTTTAGCCACGTTGTCATAAATCAACTCTTGTCCTGTCAAAGATGCAATCAATTCCAAAAATTGGCGGAAAGCCATTTTGCTTTTGACGTTCATGAGCTGAGAAACATCTCTTTCTACGTAAGTCTCCACATAATCGGAATAGAATTTTTGGATGCGAAGATGGTCGTTGCTATAAAGTTCAGGATAAAAGCCCTTAACGATATCCTCATATAATTCAAGAGGGGGCAGGGGGTTGGCTTGCGCCCGTTTTTGGATATCGGAATAATCGAAATGGAAAACCGGTTCTTCTCGACCAAGGATTTCGTTTCGAGATAAGGGAAGCATGTGAATGATGGAAATTCTGCCCGCCATCGATTCGGTAACGTTACCCATAAAGCGATACATCTGCGATCCGGTTAGGATATACATCCCATAATTTTTCTCATTATGGATTTTTTCTTTGTTCACTACTGCTTCCAACGCGTCAAATAGCTCGGGAGCGTATTGCACCTCGTCGATAATTAAGGGCCAGGGGTGGAGAGAAAGAAACATAAGGGGGTCATTTCTTGCCAGCTCTCGGTCCTTATAGGAATCCAAAGAGACGTAATTAAAGTGATAGTTTTTAGCAAAAAGCAAGGCCAGGGATGTTTTCCCAACCTGTCTTGCTCCCGTAATCAACGTAACGGGCTTGGATTTAATGGCCGTCTCCACTTCTTTATAAATATGTCGATCAATCATAGAGTGGTCTCCCTCCCTATTCATGATTCTATTTTAGTATTTTAGGGAGTTCCACTCCCTTTTTTACTAAACTCTACTTGGTTCCATCCTGATTTGTATCACTTTCATTTCGCAATTTTAAATTTTTTGGTTTTTTGCGAAATGTTACGATCGCAACCAACGAGCGATGTCAACAATCCGCACGCCTTCTTTTTGCGCCTCTGGATGTTTGGTTCGAGCGATGATCATTTTGGGATAAGCGTCACGAATCGCTAAGAGGGGCGTGATTTCCCTTTGAAAGGTTTCTTCTCGGGAAATATCGTCCGATACCTGAATATAGGTTTTTTCCCCATCTTTGATAGCGACGAAATCCACTTCTTTGTCGTAAAGCTTCCCGACATAGACTTCATATCCACGTCGTAACAATTCCATGGCGACCATATTTTCATAAAGATGTCCATAATCGGCGTCTTTCGTCCCGATTACGGCAAAACGGAACCCCAAATCCGATAAATAATATTTGGTGTCGCTTTCCAAGTATCGCTTTTCTTTGATGTTATAGGGCCTAACGGGATAAAAAAGGAAGCTGCGGCATAAATACGTAAGGTAGGATGCAACGGTTTTGTCGTTAGTTGCATAAGAACGCGAAGTTAACGTATTGGCCAATTTACGATAGGAGGTTCTGTTACCAACGGTATCCATGAGATATTCCGCGAGATGCCTTAGCAAATCTTCGTTGTTCAAACGATAACGCTCGACGATATCGCGAAGAATCGTCGTTTGATAAACGTTACGGAGATAATTCAACTGGTCTTGCCGATTACGATACAAATACGCACCCGACATCCCGCCAATAGCAGTAAATGCATCAAAGGCGTCGTCGACGTCGAGGCCTGGGTAATAATCCAAATATTCACGAAAAGAAAAGGGATACATAGCGATTTCAAAAACGCGGCCTCCGAATAATGTAGCCAAATCGCTAGACTGTAAAAAGGCGTTAGAACCCGTTAGGTAAATATCGAACTTCTCTTCTTCGTAGAAAGAATTAATGATTTTTTCAAATCCGGCACATAATTGAACTTCGTCAATTAGAAGGGTGTTTTCCCTTCCCGAAACATAGGCGGATTCCACGTATTGATATAAATGTTCCGCATCTAAAAGAGCTTCGTTTTCTTTTAGATTCAGTTTGATACGAATCACGTTACGAGAAGGATCCTCTTGCGTTAAATACTGATAAAAGGCATCCATAAGTTTGGATTTCCCAGAACGTCGAACACCGGTAATCACTTTAATATCCGGGGTTCCGATTACGCTTTTCAAGCGGTTGAGGTAAAGGGGTCGTTCAATTAATTTCATCATTTCTCTCCGATGAAATTATATGCCATTTCGCAATTTTAAAAAGTTTTTGTTTTTGCGAAACGTTACGAATAATGTCAATGTGCGATGCCCGCAATTCGCACGCCTTCTTTTTTGTGTCTACGTCGCCAAAAATAGTTGTGTTTATCTGCGATTTCGAGTTTTTAATTTTCTGTTTTTTGCTCTTTGTTTTCGAGCCGTTCAGATTTACATCAAACAAGCGATTTTAGATATTCTTCTACGTTTCTATATTCGATTCCGTTTTCCAATGTCGTATTTTCCCCGCGATAAATAACAACTTTTTTAGTGATTTTTCCGTATCGGATTGCCGTGCTTTTCAATTTTCCTTCATCCATTAGATGTCTGTATTGTTCTTTTGCTTGCTCCTTGCTGTGCTTTACTTCGTAAATTTCACAAGTCGCGTTGGCATTATCCGCAACAACTATATCAAATTCACCGACGGCAACTTGGCTATTTCTTTTTGAACTTTTAAAAGCTCATCCCGAACTCCTTGATAATTCATCATGATTCCCATTTATTTCATGTAACCCCTCATAACCCCTCAATTAAAATTCTTCAAGGGGTTATGAGGGGTTATACCATTATGACGTTATATGTTCTCACAAGGCGATTGCAGACCGGTTTCACCCCCGCTTGAATTGTCTTTATCCGTAAATCGAATATAATATACTCAAAGGTTAGTAACTTTTGGGTATATAACTGGAGAAACAATATGTTCATCGGCAGAGAAAAAGAATTAAAACACTTGAATTCCGCGTTCCGTTCAGGGAAAAAGGAATTGGGCGTTATCTATGGGAGACGAAGAATCGGCAAGACGAAATTAATCGATCACTTCGTTCAGGATAAACCCCATTTGTTCTATCAGGCAAAGGAAGATAGCTCTTATGGCAACCTTCGTTCCTTTTCCTATGAACTAAACCGTTTAATGTCCTTGCCTAGCGATTTTGTTTATTCCAGTTGGCAAGCCGCTTTAGACGCTTTGTCCCATCATTTCCAAAACCAAAGATTTGTCTTATGTATCGACGAATACCCGTTCATCACCCAGCAAGACCCTTCTTTTTCCTCCGTCATCGAAGAATATTTCGACCACGCCAGCGACAACCTCATGCTCCTCATCTCGGGTTCCGACGTTTCCTTCTTAAAAAGAGAAATTCAGAACACGAAATCTCCTTTATACAAAAGAAAGACCTTCGAAATGAACGTGCAAAAACTTCCTTTGGAAGAAGCATTGCGTTTTTTAAAGGGACTGGACTTAGAAACCACATGTAATTACCTCTCCTTGTTATCCACGTTTCCTTATTATTTATCCGCAATCGATACCAGTCGCCCCTTCGAGGAAGAAATTCAAAGATTGGTCCTCAACGAATATGGCCCTTTCTTTAATTTGCCGGAAAACGTGCTGTCCAAATCCAGCAAACCGGATATTTATAACGCGATCCTATTTGCCATCGCTAATCGCAGGACCAGTCTCAGCGATATTGCCTTGTTCATTCAAGAAGAAACGGGAAAGGTTTCCAAATATATGAATACCCTCCTCGAATCGGAGGTGGTGGCCAAGAAAACAACGTTCAACGGAAACAAGAAAAACAATTACTATGTCATCGCTGATCCTTTGCTGCGATTTTGGTATAAGGTGGTCTACCCCAATCAAAGCCGAATCGTCACCAATCCCGATATGGTTTTTGAAGAAATCCAGCCCGATTTACATCAAGCGGTGCAATTTGGCTTTGAAGAGGTGTGTTTGCTCTATCTCAATAAGTTAAATCGGCTAGGTAAACTAGGCGTCGTTTATCCAGAAATACAAACATTCAAGGCGGATAAAACAAAATTAGGCCGCTCCGTAGAAATCGACGGGCTATCCGAAATCAAGGGGCATCTGCTGGTAGTAGAATGCAAATACAGAAAATCGAAATTCACGTTAGAGATGCTAAACCATCTGCAGGAAAGCGATTCCATTTTTAACTCGGAATTAATCCGCGACTACTACTTATTTTCCAAAGCGGGATTTTCCAAAGATATCCAAGAAAAGGAGAATATCCATCTCATCAATTTAAAAACGATGCTGTCTTAAGCAAAACAAAGCATTTAAATTATATACTCGAAAGTTAGTAACTTTTGGGTATACAAACTTACTTATCGTTTTTTTATCACGCCGATGGGCTTTTTGGAGGCGATCGACGACGTTACCAAAAATGCGGGAATGGTGGAATTCGTTCAGGCATACCAAGGCTTTTTAATCGACCATTATGATGTGCGCCTTCTCATGAGCGGTTTAGCCAAAAATGTATCGAAATTAGAATCCGACCGCTCGTTAACATTCTGATTTAGAGCTCCAAAAACTCAATTGCCGCCCCTTTCTTTAAAGGCCATTGCCCTTTCCTATCAGGAAACTTTCCATGTAAAGGAAGACGAAAGTATCAAACTAGCCAAAGCAACAAAAGGTTATTCTATGGCCTATCAAATTCTTGGCGATATTTTATTCCGGACCAAAAAGGTATCTTTAACCCAAAAAGTGCTCCAAGAATATGACCTCAATCTAGGCCAATGGAGTTATGAAATCATTTGGTCTGAATTAACGGAAAAGGAAAAAGAAATTCTTTCCTTAATTGCCGACGGAATCTGCACGAACAAGGATTTGCAGGACCATCTAAATGTCAATAAGGGATGCCTATCCATATACAAGAAAAAACTGTCCCAAGAAGGTCTTTTAAATACTTCTATTCGTGGAAAATCCGAATTAGCTCTCCCAAGATTTGACCAATTCATCCAAATGAAGAAAGAACGGGAAGACGAATAAATCGGTACGACGTAATTAAATAGATGTCGTTATTTCATCTCGCTTTTTGCGGTTCATACCCTCGGTTCATCGCCTTTCACATTACAGTCCATTTCGTGAATGTTCTTTTGGAGGAGAGTCTGATTTTTTGCGTTGTAAAAAGGGTTGTAGCCGATATCAAACGGAATTTTGTTGTCACGTAACGTCGCTTTAATGAACATGTTAATAGCCGTGGAAGCGTTCATTCCAACAGATTTGCAAAATTCGTCAAATGCTTTTTTATCCGAGTCGTCGATTCTTGCGGTGATAATGGCAGACATCATTAATTCCTCCAAATAAATTGGAGCAATTGTCTTTCACTATGGAAGTCTTGTATTACAAACAAGGGACAATAGTTATCTCCAATATGAAATATTGATTATTGCATCACGATGGATATCACCTATAGTTCATAATCATTGTCATCAACTCGTTTGGTTGCTGCCCCCGTTACGTTGCTCAGCAAGAAATACCCAAAGGCCTGGTTGCCTACAATTCCCAAGACCTGCGCTTATAGGTGGGCCATTATCACGGGGTTGCTACTTTGATAAGCCACCAGCGTCCTTCCATCATGAAAAGCCAAGGGCATAATCCGTCCTTGGCTTTTTGCTCAGCTTGTCTTTATTCCAAATAAAGGTTGTCGAGAGGGATGAAGGAAACATCGTTTCTAGACAAGGCTGGGAAGGAAGACTTAGAAAAGAAGACATATCGATAACAGGATAAGCCCGTAAGGCAAACCTGCTCGATTTCTTTTTCTATCATATCTTCGGTAAGAGGGCTGTTTCTAAATTTTGCTTCGTAGAAAACGTACCCATTTGGATCTTCTGTCACGACATCAAATTCCCCATTTCGATGTCTTTTAGGGTCGTCGTAATAATATTTGCCGATTTTTTCAAACATCGGTTCGATATGCCCTTTTCGATTCTCGCGGATCAAATATTGTTTGCAAATGGCTTCGAATTGATGAGGGACATATTGCTGTTCAAAGTCCTTTTCGACGTATCGTTCATAGAATACAAGGGGATCCATGACGTTTCTTTGAGAGGCATACTTAAAAATATAACGATAATAGAAAAGGGATAAATTATCGGAAATAAAATACCCGATTTTCTTTTTATTCTCGCCATCGTTAATGGGTCCAACCTTGCTCACCACGCCCATCTTGATCAATTTGTCTAAGACGTCGACAAGGGTAGGACCACTGGAAACGTGGGACTGGGATAAAATATCTGAAAATTTCGAATATCCGTGCGCTAATGCCTCAAAAGTCTCATTCGCATTACCAATTTTCCCCATTTCAGCATTGAGATACATCTCCACTTCGTTTTCGAGCCTCGCTCCTGGAGCAGCAATTAAATCCAAGATATTTTCTTTCACGCTTTTAGCATCGTCGATTAAGCGATTGTAATAAGGAATTCCGCCAAAAACCGAATAGATCTTTACTTTATCAGAAGGGGAGAAACGAGGATAAAACAAACTAGATTCGTAATAATCCATGGGAGCGAGATTCATCGATAAATCCACACGGCCATAAAGGGGATTGGAATGTTCCGTTAACGAACGCATGGTCTCTACGTAAGAGCCAAGCAAAACAAGAGAGAGGTTCGCTTCTTCTTTATAGCCGTCAATTAAGGATTGAAGGATACTGTCCATTCCGGGAATGGATTCGCGCAAATAAGGATATTCATCCAAAACCAAAATAATTTTTTCCTTTTTAGAAGTCTCAAAGAAAAATTTTAAAACGGACTCTATGTCCTCAAAGCCCAATTTAGGAAACCCAAGCGCCGTAGAAACAATTTCCGTCAAACCGTTTACGTTATTTTTTTCCGCGACTTGTTTGCATTCGTAATAGATTTTCGTCCCAGGGACTTCATTCAAGGCTTGTTTAATCAATTCGCTTTTGCCAACCCGGCGGCGACCATAAATCAAGGAAAAGTTCGTTCCGTTTGACGAAATAACACGTTCGATTTTCTTTAATTCCTGTTCTCGTCCAATGAATTTCATTTTATTCGGTTTCCTCCGACTCGGTTTTTTCCGAATAAAAATATAGCATAGTTTCAGCATCCTTAAAATAGCAAAAAACGTCCGTTCCCATCCCCTTTAAAAATGAACAACAAATTCAGCATGAATAGAAAAATGACGAAGAAACGATTGAAAGTCCTATGTTTTAGACCATATGTATACCGTCAAAAGCCTTTGAGACAAAGGTACGTATTTTGTACAACTTTAAATTTTCTTATTCTATTCCTCGTAGAAACGGCTACAATCAAAATACGTTTTTCATGAAAGGAAATTTCAATCATGGCAAAGAAAAACTCTAAGTCTACCAAGAAACTAACGGGCATTGGCGCGTTCTTGACGTTAGTTCTATCCCTCGCAGCCCTCTGCCTCGGACTCTTCCTATCGAACGTCAACCAAACCACTTGGGCCGCCAATAACGCGGTCGGCACCAGCGGAATCATGGGAGCAATCCTTGGATTCGGATTCTCCAAAACCGTTCCTTCTGGCGGCGATGTCCCAGAATGGGCGACTTTCCCCGGCGTGAAGCCTTCTACTGTCGATGGTAACATGGTTTATACCGCTCCTTCGCACACGGGCGTGATGATTCTTTTCATCCTCATGGCGGCCGCCCTCATCCTCACGATCCTTGCTCTTCTTTTTAAAAAGGGCAAATTTGGCGCGCTTCTTCTCGTCCTCGCCGGACTTTGCCTCATCGCTTCTGGAATCATGGCCTTCTTCCCCATGCAGATGTGCGGTTTTGAATCCAAGCTTACCAGCAGCTTTAAAACCGGTGTCGAATACACGCTTGGCATTGGCTCGATCCTCGGCGGATGCTTCGGCTGCGTTGGCGGAGTTCTTGGAACTGGTGTTGGCGCCGTTGCCCTCCTTAAATAAGGATTTCGATTCTCCTTTCAAAAGTCACCTTCGGGTGGCTTTTTTCTATAAAAAAAGCTGCCAAGATGAAGCGTTCCCCAAACATTGGACAATTCAGTTCAATGCAAGGAGGACGCTTTT
>ERZ780106.250-NODE-250-length-23462-cov-7.036997_pt1 | contig 23462 bp, 17 predicted proteins | sample MGYA00511572_ERZ780106 | MGnify/ENA primary metagenome ERZ780106 (study PRJEB29588, sample SAMEA2161876) | human gut metagenome | biome: human gut; feature: human-associated habitat; material: faeces | place: Denmark | collected 2008/2010 ...
TGCACCTCCGAACGGCTCGATTTCAGTAGGATGGTTATGGGTTTCGTTCTTGAACATGAGAAGCCATTTCTCGAGTTTCCCGTCCACATCCACGTCCACGTAGATGCTGCAGGCATTGTTCTCCTCGCTGACTTCCATGTCGTCCAGCAGGCCGGCTTTGCGCAGATAGCGTCCGCCGATGGTCGCCATATCCATGAGGTTCAAGCCTTTATGCTCACGACCGAGTTCCTTTCTCATCTTCAGATAAAGGTTCAATGTCCCGTCAATGTCCTCCTTCATGAAGGATTCCTCGACGCCTATTTCCTCCAGCTCCGTGGTGAAGGTAGTGTGGCGGCAATGGTCGCTCCAATATGTATCCAATATGCGGAGTTCCGTCTCGTTAGGGTCGCGGCCTTCTTCCGTGAAGTATTTTACCACCTCGCGAAGGTCGTCCGCATTCATGGCAAGTCCCATCTTGCGGCAGAACGGCTCCAGGTCAGCGTCCGTCATTTTCGTGAAGCCATCCAGCACAGGCACCGGTTTCACGGCAGCCGACTCGGCATCCGTAAGCTTGGAAAGGTCCTTCTCGCGGGACTCCACGGCATTGATATAATAATGCTTGATCTTGGCGATGGTCGCGTCGTCGGTATCGCCGGAAAGGATGATCAGCTTAGAGCTCTTGATTCTCACATCCGCCTTAGGGTCAATGAGATGCACGCAGTCCACAGCCGAAGCCGCCCTCTGGTCGAACTGCCCTGGAAGGTACTCCACGGCAATATATCTGGTTCCTGTCAGGTCGCATTCGTCGGAAACCTTGTCCGTCACGATTTCGCCGAAGACGCTGTAACGGCTCTTTTCGAGAAGTTCCGGGGTAAAACCGAACAAATCATAGACATTGAGAAGCCTGAGTGACTGGAGATCAAGCTGAAGATTCTCATTCAACTCGGCCTTGAGGCTGGCTGCCTCAACCTGAAATTCAGGATATTTTTCAACAAAAATCCGGTAATTGTTTGCCATCTGTATATTAGTTTTTCTATTTTACGAATTTGGATTCCCAGTTCTTTTCGAACAATTCCTGTGTCATCGGGACATAAGTTATATGCGCCATCTTGCGCTTCGGACGCGATTCCGTCTTGCCGTAAATATGCACAAACACGCCCTTGCCCGCTTCGCCGCAATACGCTTTCCCGCCCTTCGCCGTGTTGCTCACAGGAACCGCCGCAGGATTCTGCCAATGCTCCGCATGAGCCGTGTCAATGATTTTCCACGTCGTCGCAAGATCCTGTCCCAGAATGTTTTTCATCACCGTCGGCGCCACAAGTTCCGGCTGTTCCAATGTCTTTCCGAGCAGGAAATGGCAGAGTTCCGTATATTGCGATGAAGTGCATCCTTCTATGGTATAGTGTCCGCTGTTGTGTGGCCTCGGGGCCATTTCATTGAAAACGAAATCATTGCCCTTTATGAAGAGCTCGATCGCGAGGATTCCCTTGTAGTCGCAGCCTTCCATGAATTTTTCGCAGGCGTTGACAATGCGGCCGCAGAGCGGTGTCTGCTCCGGATTCGACTGGTTTCCAGCCACATACAACGTCCCTGCCGGGATAATGCAGAGGTCCAGGATGCCGCCCTTGTGGATATTGCGGCCTATCGGGAAATGGATGGTTTTCTGACCGTCGCGTACCATGATGACGCTGCATTCATAGTCGAACGGCACGAATGCTTCCAGTATGCAAGGAACATGGAGCAATTCCGCTGCTTTCTCGATGTCTTTTTCTTCACGGATGACCGCCTGGCCGTGTCCGTCATAGCCTAACCTTCTGGTTTTCAGCACGCAAGGCATTCCGACTTTCTTCACCGCCTCAGACAGCTCTTCACGGCGCTGCCCATCGGTCAGTTCACATGGAACTTCGGCGCAGTCCTCATCGGAAGAGCATGCAGGGAGCGGCACATAGTCCGGCACAGGGAGACCGTGACGCTTCGCATTGTTCTTCTCGCGAAGCCGGTCCTGGGAGTCGAAAAGCGGCGCAATGCCCTGAGGGATATTGTATTTCCCCTCCAGGTGGCGAAGAATGTCGCCCGGCACGTTTTCGAACTCGTAGGTAAGAACGTCAGTCATGTCGCCCAGCTGTTCCAGAGCGCCGAGATCGTCATACGCTGCGACAATGTGGCCGTCACATTCGGCAAATGCCGGTGCGTCCGGGGCAGGGTCGAGCGCATAAACTAAAGCACCTTGGCGGTGCGCTTCCTCCGCGATCATAAGACCGAGCTGCCCACCTCCGATTATGCCTATTTTTTTAGCCATTTGTTAAGATATTTGTGATTCCGCCTAGATTTCAGCTTTGAGTACAGAATCCGTCTGGTCTTGTCGGAACTTTTCGAGTTTCCGTGCAATGTCCTCGTTCTGGAGCGCAAGGATGGATGCCGCTATGAGTGCAGCATTCTTGGCCCCGTTTATCGCTACGGTCGCGACAGGGACTCCGCCAGGCATCTGTACGATGGAAAGAAGGGAATCGAGTCCGTTCAATGCTCTTGATTTCACAGGGACTCCGATTACTGGAAGTGTGGTCATCGCTGCTACCATTCCCGGCAGATGTGCCGCACCGCCCGCTCCGGCGATGATGACGCTGATGCCACGTGCTTTCGCAGTTTTCGCATAGTCATACATAAGGTCAGGTGTTCTATGCGCGCTCACGACTTTCTTCTCGAATGGAATTTCGAGAGCCTTGAGCATTTCTTCAGCTCCCGACATGACTTCATAGTCACTGGTGGAGCCCATGATGATTCCGACTTTCATATATAAATAAAGAGTATATCTGTGTCTGCTGCAAAAGCATCGCAAATATACTCTTAATTCGCGGCATAAACAAAACGCCGGAGTGCAATATTTCTATAAAATCCTTTTAGGCGAGTTTTGCAAGTTGTCAAACTTGCGAAACTTTTAATCAATTATCCATTTGTCAATATTCCGAGTCGAACTGTCGAAATTTATGCCGACCTTGACCACCGGAAGACCTGACAATGCGAAACGGGCAGGATAGTCCTTCTCATCAATTTGGGCCAGAGCCTCCTCCGCGGTGCCGTCCAGCTTGATTTCCATTACATACAGCGTCGTGGCGGTCTTGATGACCATGTCCACCCGACCACGAGGTGTGCGTACCTCCACATCCACGAACTGTCCCAGAATACTGAATATGATATACAACAGCTGCTGATAGTGTCCCTCGTAGTTCGTATTGTCGCAATACGGCACTGTCCCCAAATACTCCTTTATCCTGTTCAATGCAGCATCCATATCGCCGTTGCGTAAATCCCTGGACACAAATGCCACTGTGACATAGCCGGCACCCGTAGCACGGTCCACATACTCAGGTAGCAGACTCTTCATCAGCCCCAGACGGACTTCATTGTTCGGAATATCCAGGCTATACATCTGCATCTGAGGGTCATAACTCTTGATTGTTATATATCCGCTCTGATACAGAAGAGGCGTTATCTCAGTCAGGCGTTCTGTCGGGGCATCGAATGATTCTGCCGAAGCATAGCTTGTCGAGCCCAGGACAGACGGCGAGACATTGTATTCATTCAGCATCTCGATAAGATACGTCGGCGTGCCGCTCCCGAACCAGTACGAATTCAGCATTCCGTCAGCAAATGCGTTCATCAGCGAGAACGGATTATACACGTCTGGTGACGGCCATGTGAAATGATAGCCGTCATAGTTATACTTCAGTTTCTCTATCGCCTGCTCATGGCTGATGCTCTTGTTCGCAGCAATCCTGTCAATGCCGTCACCCATAAGTGTCACCATCTCCTCCTCGGTGATGCCGCACACCGCCGCATATTCAGGAAGCATGCTGATATTCTTTATGTTGTTCAGTTCGCTGAAGATGCTCAGCTGGGAGAATTTCGTTATGCCCGTCAGGAACACGAACCTAAGATACGGGTCACATGCCTTCAACGGACTGTAGAAGTTACGCATCACATCTCTGAGCTTCGGCAGGTTCTCCTCCTCGTGGACCACATCAAGCAGTGGCGCATCGTACTCGTCAATGAGGACAACAACCTGCTTCCCGGTCTGACGGCTGACGGAAACTATCAGATTCGTAAGGCGGTTATTAACATCCATTTGAGTATTTGTCAGACCGAACTCTTTTTCTTGACGCTCCAGCTGGTTATTTAGATATCGCACCAGTTGTTCCCTGTCCATGTGCTTGCCCAGGCTCATGTCGAAGTGGAGCACCGGATAAGAATTCCACTCCGTTTCCATCTTCTCTATCGCCAGACCGGAGAACAATTCCTTCTCCCCCGCGAAGTAGCTATACAATGTTGACGTCAGCAATGACTTTCCGAAACGGCGAGGACGGCTAAGAAACACATACTTAGCCTCACAATGCGTCATCTTATAAACGCATTCCGTCTTGTCTATGTAAACAAAACCTTTTTTTATCAGCTCAGAAAATGTCTGTATTCCTATCGGGAACAACCGTCTTTTCTCCATATCAGCACAGTTTTAGCATTTCAACTTGCTAATATAATAATTTTTCCAAGCCACGGCAAACAAAAAAAGGTACGTGGAGCGCAACTGCCTATATATTAGCACTTTGACTATTTTCAGAGTTACTGTTTTCACGACTCTGATTTCGGTCAAATAGCTAGCAATCAGCAATTTACACTCCACGCCAAATGGCACCTTGTGTGCAGTTACCTTAGGCGATTATTTTCCTACCTTGTTCGGGGAAGCCTTGAGCGCCTTCTTGATTGTCGGCAGGACTGCCTTTACATAATAAGTGACTCCGAGGTCGGTGAAATGGTCGCCGTCTACGGTACCGTCCTTCATTTCGTCCAGAAGTTTTTCGCCGGAAACATAATATACGCGTTTCTCGCCCGCCTTGCGAAGTTTTTCATAGAACGCTTTCTGGGCATTGTTCCTGGCGATGATATCCTCGCGCTCGACATTGTTCAGACGCATTGTCGGGTAAAGCGGATGCTCCACGATAACCACCGGCACGTCAGGATGTGCATCACGGAGAACGCGGAAGAATTCCACGCTGTGAGCCTCGATGCGGTCAGCCTTGCAGTTCGGCGCATTGTCCATGACGTAGACGGCAGGTGTTTCCACCGATGCCATCAGCTGGGCGATATCCAGGTCGAGGAGAGCATTGCCGCTGAATCCGAGATTGATGACTTCCATATCGAGAGCTCTCTCTATCAATGAAGTATGCACCATTCCAGGACGTGACACACAGCCCCCCTGGAGAATACTTGTGCCGTACATCACTATCGGGCATCCTCTTCTAGGGCTGTCCACCTGAGGCTTGCCGATGACGCTGGCCCCGTCAACACCGATTTCAAGCGATGTAACGCCGTCATACAGAGACAGATAGAGCATATATTCACGCTCCTTGCGGTCCATGTTCTTCACAAGCACATACTCCGAGGTCTTGTTGTCCCTGCTCGGTCTGCCCACACCTGTAAAGTACCATTTCCCCTCGTCGAGAACATAGAGGTCAAGTCCTCTGATGCCGGCCGGCGACATGTGGTTCATATATGCTCCGAAATAAGAGGTCCATCTGGCCTTGATGATCGGGGAATCCGTACGGAAACGCACGTAAATACCTGCAGAATGGTGTCCGTGACGCCAAAGTTCTGGCCTGGTGGTCTTCTCATAAGAAGCAGGAAGCCTGTCATAAGGGGTCAATGTCGCCTGAGTGGCTTTTCCCCCAATCAAAAATTCCGTGGCATCGTGATATACCAATCCATCTTTCTCCGGCTCCCCGGCATTTGCGACAGTCGCCAAAGCAAGCATTGCCGCTGCTGCGACCGCTGTCGCCCACATTCTGCTTTTCATCATAATTCTATTTACGTTTTTCAATGAATTTTTTTACATCTTCCCACTTGTAGTAGACACCGGAGACTGCCTCCAGGTCTGCAATAGTGCGTTCTTTGTCGTTATACACGAACTTCACCAGCACGTCCGGTGACTTATGACTCTTGTAGAAAATCATCTGGAGATTCGACGCGAACGGTATGTTCATCGGATCATTCCATTTCTGCGGTATCTCATCGAAAGACAGCCTTTCGCCCACTCCGCTCAGATGCAGGTATCCCACCAATGCCATGATAGGATAGTCGTGACCGAACTTCAAGTCGGCAGCATAATGTCCGGATGCCAGGGCCTCATCAGCTTTCGCAACAATGTCATTCACAAGCGGTTCCGTGTTTTTCATCCTTTCCTTTCCGAATTCCACGGAGTTCCCGTGCCTGATATAAAGTTCGCGGTTGCTGTAGTCCCACCATTTGTAGATGACATCTTCCGGCAAATGCCTGTAGACATTGGTCTCGACTCCTGACGAGCGTGCGATTCTGGCGACCTCCCAGATTTTCGTCTGGAACTTGTCCGCATTGTGCACGAACTGTCTTGCAGCCTGCTGGTCGGTGAACAGTGACGCCATGACCTTCACGGTGTCAGTCTGCACATGCTTCAGTGGTTCAAGCAACACCGCAGAAGCTTCCTTCTGCTCCTTGGAGGTGCCGTTGCTGATATACGACATGATGACGTCATCGCTGTCTATCTCGAACTGGAGTCCCGGCTGCAGACGGATGAGTTCTCCGACGAAATTGGCCATGCTTACCTGGCAACGGTGCACCGTACTGCTTTCCACTCTCACCAGACCGCTGCCCTTGCGGAATACTCCAGGATAGTTCTTATACATCCTTTCCGCAATCATGCGGTGTTCTTTCTCGCCGAGTCTCGTCAAATGTCCGTTGGCGCCATGATGCACCTCAGCCACGACCCGAGCCTCCTGCAGAAGCTCTTCGCCTTCCGGCGTAAGGATGCCGGCGCTGTCCGCCTTCTCCAATATGTCGATTACATAAGTGTAATTGGAAATGTGCCAGTTCGTCCTGGAGCCATGGCGTCCGTAATGACTGATGTACACAGGTTTATACCCCTTAGGAGCCGGTGTTACCTGCATTTCCTTGAATTCGTAAGGATGGGTGTTTACCCCTGCCCTGTCCGGATCTTCCCGGAGCATCTGCATAGGCTGCAACTGCAGCAAAGCGAAAATCAGCAATGAAAACATTGTCGTGTGTGTTTTTTATGTTTATAGTTTAGTTTTCTTGGTAATCTTTACCAAGTTATATTTTCATGCTTACTCAAGAAATTACATGGCGTAAATCCTTCAGCGCCAATGTCAGATGTCTTTCCACCGTTTTCGGAGAAAGATTCATCTCATCAGCAATCTGCTCCACCGTCTTCCCCTCGAACCTGCGTTTCTCGAATACTTGACGCCGCTTTTCCGGCAACTTGCTGATTGCAGCCGAAATAGTGGCATCAAGTTCGAGCGCAGATATTGTGTTCAGGATATTCTGAGTTTCATCCTCAGGTTCCTGCACAAGACAGCGTTCCCTGTCAGCGACGAATTTGGCACGAAGCCAACTGATGGATTCATTCCTGACAGCGGTCAGAAGATAACTCTTCACCGGCTTGGAAGAATCCAGACGTTCACGGCCTGTCCATAGTTTCAGAAACACATTCTGAACTACATCTTCAGCAGCGTCAGGGTCCTTGAGCAGTGATACCGCATAAGTAAAACACTGCTCGAAGTACCTGTTGAAAAGCTCATCGAAACTCGCTTTATCCCCACGTCTCAGTCTACCGACAAGATTCTTTTCCGTCATTTCAGATGATTTCAATAAGCCTGATTGTATTCGTGGTCGCCGAAGTTACGAAAATTTTCGCACAATCCTCAGAAACTACGACATCAGAAGGCCAAAAACCGCTCGCAATGGTTTCAAGTTTACCTTTAGAATAGTCGCCATCAGCTCCCGGAGTGAGTTTTCTGACAGACTGGGCGGTAATGTCGCAGAAATACAATGCTCCATCCTTTGCGCACCAGATTCCGTTCACCTTGCCGATGGTACTCTTGCCGAGCAGGTCGCCCGGAACTCCATCTCCCTTGGAGCCATTCGCTTTTCCTTCTCCTGCAATCTGCTTGATTTCGCCGTCTTTGTCTATCATATAAAGATAACCGGAGTCTTCGGTACCGACTACAACTCTTCCGGCTGCATCCACAGCAGAGCATGTAGGCATAGGAATACTATAAATCTTGACCACAGCATCATCCTTGAACTTGATTACCTGACCGCCGTCGGTATTTCTGTTCGAGAGGTATCCGAAGCCGTCAGAACCGAATTTGACGCCCATAGGGTTCTGCAGAGTAAATCCGGAAACCACTTTCACAACTCCGGCAGCGTCCATCTTCACGAGCTGGTTGCTGCTCTTGTTGCAGAAGTACAGTTCTCCCGACGGCGCGACTGCACCTTGCCAAGGATGGTGAAGTTCCGCACCTGATGTTTTCACAGTAGTGACCCTTCCGAAGGAATCCATTTTTCTGATAGCGAACGAACCTCTCTGCAGAATGTAGTAACTGCCGTCACCGGCAGGGATGATACCTTCTGGGGATGAGAATGTCGCAGAGGTGGCCACTCCGTCTTCAGAAGCATTTGTTCCTACCTTTCCAGCATAAATGGAAGCAATGTACATATGCTCAGGCTTTTCCTTGTAGAGGAATTTGATTCCGCCGGCCGTGCCTTTAGGTGTGGTAACCTGTACTTCATATTCTGCCGGGTCATTTTCAGGAACCACGATTGTAAGGTCCCATTTGTTGGCGTCCAGCACTTTGGCTTCTTTACCGCCGATAAGGACTACATTGTCCTTCGCTTTTTCGCTGAAATTGCGTCCGAGAACTTTCACGATGGCGCCGGAATATCCGCTTTCAGGGTCCATGCGCACAAGGCTGAGATCCGTCACATTGGCGATGTATTTATCATCTTGGCAGGCACTTGCAAGTGTTACAAGTGCCATTGCCGCTAAAATTATCGATTTTTTCATATACGCTTATTTTGAGTATATCCTTCTTATGGTAAAGCCGGTTCCGTCTGCAAGCAGCATTGAGCCGTCCGGCATCGGAAGCAATCCGCAAGGGTATTTTAATCCCGCGTTGGTGCCAAGTCCGTCAACTACAGGTCTTTTATTAGTATCGAAATTAACAACACCTGCACGAGTCTTGACGGTTCCCTTGGTATAGTCTCCGCCCTCACCTGGGACCACTACGCGGACTGTACCGGTAGATATGTCAGAGAACCACAGGTTACCTTCAGCATCGACTGCAATACCCTCTATCTGGCCGATAGTCGCAGTAAGAGGATTGCCCGGTTCGCCGTCTGTCGTAGCCGCTGCATTGGCAGGCTTATCCTTGGTACCGGCGATTTTTTTCATTTCTCCCGTAGCAGGATCGAATTCGAAGATTCCGAACGGAGCACCAGACGTGCCAATGTAAAGTTTAGTCTTGTCCTTGTTCCACGCCATGTGTTCAGCAGACAACGATACAGGCCAGTCGTGCTTCAGCACAAGGTTCTTGTCATATACCGAGATATAGCTTGGTTTAGCTTCAGTTCCGGCATCACGGTTCAGCAAATAAAGATTATCCTGAGCATCCGTAAGCACGCACATCGGGTTTGTAGTCAGTTTATGTGCCGGAAGCGGCAATACGCTGATTCCATTGGTTCCAGCGGCAATCTTGAATACTTTGCCAGCTGCTTTGCCTGTCGCATAATAGTTTCCCTTGGAATCGAATGTAGAGCCCCAAGGATGAGTATTCTTAATAAGAGCATTGTCAATGCCGATAACCGTCTTGACCTCCCAAGTCTTAGGATCCAGAGTCCTGATGGCATCTCTTCCTGCTCCTCCGCGCGATGTAAACCAAACTTTGCCGTCAGGTCCCATCGCGAGATGCTGTACCGTTTCCAGATTTGCAGCCTTTCCGATTCCATCCTTTGTTCCACGGATAGAACTACCGGCGACAGTCTCCACATACCACAGAGGAGCCACAGTAAATGAGCCGCCTGTGCAGACTCTCTCGCCCACCTTCACGGTAAATGTATAAGTACCCGTTCCGAGTGCAGGCATCTCCACTTTCAATGTCGTAGCGGTAGACTCTGTAACTTTCAGAACCTGGTCGCCGACCATAACCACATTGTTCGCAAGCTCCTCGCTGAAGCCTTCACCATAGATGGTCACGATAGTTCCGGCGCCGCCCTCTGAAGGAGTGGACTTCTCTACCATCAGTTCCACGTAAGTGAATTCCGCAACAGCCGTCTTGGCACCGTTCTTCACTTCCACGGTAACGCGTCCACGTGCGTGTTCCGGTGCAGTTACTGACAATGCTGAAGATGATGTCGTGAGAATATTCGCCTTTACGCCATCGAAAGTAACTGACATATCTGCCACCTCATCAGAGAAGTTCTCTCCGAGGATGGTGACATTGTCCCCTACGAAACCGAAAGACGGCCTCAACGCGGTAATCTTCACCTCCGGCTCCGCGAGTGTCACATAAGTGAAGTCCAGGCCGGAAACCTCAGCACCGTTCACGGAAACTTTCACATCTACCTTTCCGTCAGCATGTTCCGGAGTTACAATCCGGATTCTGTTTTTCGAAGAAGACACTACCTGCGCCTCCTGGCCATCCAAAAACACCTTGTTTGCAGACTGTTCCGCAGCGAAATACACTCCGGAAATGATCGCTGTACATCCGGATGCTCCGGAGACAGGGATTATGGATATCAGCTCCGGCTCCGCAGCAAGTCCGTTCCCAGATTCCGAGTCCGAACAAGATGCTGCGCCCACAAGCAACAGAGCCATCTGAAGTATCAATATTATTCTTTTCATTGTCATCAATTATTATGGTTCATCTACTGTTACAGCCCAGCCGGACACTACCGGTCTTTCAGCACCGTCAGCAGGTCTGTTACGAATCTGGAACACCTGTGCAATAGGGTGACGCACCATGAATTGCGCCGAACCGCCACCGTCCAGATTGGCCGCGCCGGAACATCCGAGAGACTGGAACATGTATGCCATCTCCTTATAGGTAAGACCTGCGGCACCGAACGTCCTTCGTCCGTCAGCCGTAAGGAAATACACGATGCCGTCATCCGTATATCCGATAGCTGTACGAGGATCTCTTGCAACCCATTCAGTTCCTGAGAAATGGCCGTTTGACAGAAGGATCAGACCTGCGCCTGTACATTCCTTCAGACTGGCTTTCATCTCCTCGTATTTCGCACGCTCCGCAATCACCATCTTGTTGTCGAAACCGACACCTACAAAGCTCAGGGCCTGCTGCTCGACATTCGGGTTATAATCCCATGCTGACGAAACAATCGTTCCTCCACGATGCACGGGACCTCTCGGATTGATAGGAGTGTTGATATTCCAGAAATCTCCGTTGATCATACCGACGACTCTCGCGCGGCTCTTGTCCATAGCGGCCGCCATATCTGTCAATGTCTGTTTTCTCCAGCCGTCCGAGATGGAATTGCTGTTGTAAGGCATTGCAACCTTTACTTTCAGACCCGGAGTCTTGGTATCAATGCGGAGGATACATATCTGCTGCACATATCCTTCCATTGTCTGGAGGTGCAGATCGGTTTCCTCAACTCCTACGGCCACCACGAAAGAGGTATCCTTGAACACCCTGGCAACCTCCTGGCAATCATCCACGAAAGTCTTTCCGATTTCCGTAGTCGGCTCATACAGGAAGTCCGTGTCCTGAGCCTTGTCGCAAGCTGCGCAGAGTATCAGCACGCTGGCAGCCAGCCATATTCTGTTTAATATTTTCATATCTTTATTTCCAAAGTTCATTCTGATGCAGATTGACAGTATTCAAATCCAGTTGTTTCTGAGGAATAGGGAAAACCGTATATTTCTCAGGAAGACCGGTTTTCTTCATATATCTTCCAGTACGGACAAGGTCATACCATCTGAAACCCTCTCCAAGGAACTCCAGACGTCTTTCTGCGAGTATCGCATCAATGAATTCCTCCTCGTTCTTCGGCGCAGGTGAAAGATCCTGAAGACCGCGCGCACGCCTGAGCTCATTGAGTCTGGCGAGACCGCCTCCGGCAAGACCCTTGCCCTCCGCACTGATAAGATACATCTCTGCAAGGCGGGAGATGATGATAGGATCCGAGGATGATTTGTTGATATACTTGTTCAATACAGTTTCGCTTCCGTCCACCGTTATCGAGACAGACTTTCTCTTGTCGTTATCAGTAAACAATGCAATCACCTCAGGTACAGGCACATATATAGTAGCTGGCTGCAGGAACTCGCCCGCGAACTTGATACCGCTCTCTTCCGGCAAGTTGGCAAATGTGAATATTACCTCTGAATTGGCCTCGCCACGGAAAATCTTGGAAAAATCATCCAGTGCGAACAGCGGATCAGCTATGAGGTCATCAGCAAGTTTCGCCGCCTCGGCCTTTTTGCCCTGGGCGATATATGCTCTCGCCGCAAGTGCCTTGGCTGCCTGCAATGACACATAATATTTGGTAGAATATTCAGGGCACATCGCCAATGCTTTTTCAAGGTCCTCATTGACAAAAGCCCAAAGAGCCTCCTCGGTAGAATTCGGCTGCGGATCATTGCTGGTAACCCTCATGAGAGGAGCGATCCTGTATTTGGTGACAATGTTATAGTAATCCAATGCCCTGAAGTAATATGCCACTCCGAGCATCTGACGGACCTTGTCGGTTTGTGTCGCCTTTTCAGCAACTTCGATGAAGCTGTTTATCTGATAAAGCAGGGCATAATATCCTGTATAAGGAACCTGGATCCAGCCGTTGGTAGGCAGGAAAAAGTCCTTGATCCATGACGGAGCGTCCGGCCATACGGAACCGCCTCCACGGAAGAAGTCACCTCCCGTCATATCATTCTGGAAATATCCCTCGAAACCCGGCTTGTACTGCGAGTAGCAGTAAAGACCCGTATAAAGGAGCTCCAGATCTTCTTCTGACACGCTGTCCCTTGATACTGCATCATGCGGATATTTATCCAAAATGTCGCAGGACGAAATTATTATGGATGCTGTCAACAGCGCTAATATTATCTTTTTCATATCGACAATTAGAATTTAAGATTGACACCGAACATGAACGTCCTAGGCTGTCCAGGATTGAGCCAATCGACACCGTAAGTGGCTGCATTGGAATTATATGACACTTCCGGATCAAGATAAGGCCACTTCGTGAACACGTAGGCATTGTCCACCTGGAAATATACCCTTACGCTGTTCATCTTGATCGCGCGCATCCACTTCGAAGGGAGATTGTAACCCAATGTGATGGATCTCAGACGAAGGTATGATGCATCGTGCAGGAAGCGGGTGTTTACGAACTTGGTACTGTTCCAGCTCTGTCCGTAAATTGCGCGAGGAGTCATGTTGGTTGTTCCGGGACCTGTCCATCTTCCTTCACATGCGGACTTGAGCTGCGGCCATGTTCCGTTTCCGAGCCTGAGGCCACCTGTCCAATATTCATATACGCTCTGTCCGTATGAGTATGTCATGAACACGGACAGCTCCAGATTCTTCCAAGTGAATGTATTGTTGAAACCGCCGCTGAATTTAGGATTGGCGGAGCCTACTATCTGACGGTCGTCAGCAGTAATCTTTCCGTCTTCGTTATAATCATCATAAATGACGTCACCGGCACGTACGCCCTCATTCTCATAGAGATACTTAGGGACATCCTCATCATGCTGGTAGATGCCGAGCATCTTGACCATGTAGAACGAACCGACTTCCTTGCCTACCTGCAATGCGTGGAAAGAGTCAGGCATGATTATGTCACTGTCATCCAGGAGCTTGGTTAGTTTATTCTTCACAAATGAGATATTGAAATCACCTCTCCATCGGAAATCCTTCTTTCCGGCGTTTCCGGCAACGGTGAGCTCAAGACCCTTGTTGTTCATTGAACCGATATTGCAGGTATAGCTGGAATATCCCGTGGTAATCATCGTCGGCTTGCTGTAAAGCAGGTCGCGGGTGTCTTTGTTGAACACATCGGCAGTGAAAGACAATGCACCCTTGAAGAAACTCATGTCGATACCCAAATCTTGCTGCACGGCAGTTTCCCATTTCAGGTCACGGTTGCCAGGAGTGCTGAGACCGAGGCCGTTGGTATTGTTATAGTTCACACCGCCGGATGCAAGTGCCTGATATGCATAAGGTCCGATGTTGCCCTGGTTACCTGTGGCACCGATGCTGGCACGGAGTTTCATGGTAATGCCGTCAGCATGCCACCAAGATTCCTTGTCGGCGTTCCATCCGAGGCTGGCAGAAGGGAAATATCCATAGCGGTTTTCAGGAGCGAACTTGGAAGATCCGTCGGCACGCATCGTGAGAGTTCCCACATAGCGGTCCTTGTAGTTCAAGTTGACACGGCCGAAGAACGACTGGAGCGCGTAAGCAGTACGGATTGTATTGGCCTTGCTGATTTCCGCAGCGACAGAGTTCACGTCGAATGAGCTTGACGGGAATCCGATACCCCTCTGCAAAGCCATCGAGTTCTCATCCACCTGTGCGGAATGACCGAGAACGACGTTGAGTCCAAGTCCGAAATTGAATTTCTTGTCGTATGACAATGTGTTTTCCCAAATTACAGAGCTGCGGAACTTGCGGCTGTCGGTCAATGAACCTCCCTGAGGATTATCCTCTGACGGATATCCGCCCGGATGCTTCGCCGTATAATAAACATGTTCTTCCAATGCTGAGAAATCCTCGCCCAGGGATGTCTTGAAATCAAGACCCGGGATAATATGGAAGGTCAAGTTCGCATTGCTCAATGCCCTGTAGGTCTTGAGCCACACATCGGACTCCTTGATTGCCTGAAGGGCATTGTTGTTCACGAGTACATTCTTGGATGTAGCCCAGTCTCCGTTAGGGAGGAACGGCTCATCCCAAGGGTACTGCTCCACAGCAGCCTTGATGACATTATATCCGCTGTAACCGGAAGAAACTCGGTTGTTCTTGGTATAGCTGAGCTGCATGTTGATACCGAAAGAAAGCCATTTTCTGATATCTCCGGAAACATTGGACTTGATGCTGTATTGATTGAGAGCATTGCTCAATGCTGTTCCTTCCTGATGCTTTGCAGTCGCTGAAACATAGTACCTTATCTTTTCAGAACCACCTGATACTGAAGCGGTAATATTACGTGAAAAGCCTGTACGGAGCACATCTTTAAGCCAATTATGAGTCGGTTTTCCAGGCATAGGATTGATGAAACGCTCCTGAGTCTTGCCGAACTGGATGTTATAATTGTCGATAGCCTCGTTGAAAGTCTCGATCAGAAGGTCGCCGCTTGCAAGATCCAGCTTGTCCAGACGCGGCTGCTGGCTGAAACTCATGCTTGCGTCAATCGAAATTACCGGAGCACCTTTCTTTCCCGACTTGGTAGTCACGATAATGACACCGTTAGTGGCACGGGAGCCGTAGATGGCAGCGGATGCCGCATCTTTCAGGACCTCCACAGACTCGATGTCAGACGGGTTCAATGTTGCCAATCCCGTCATGGATTCACCTTGCGAAAATGCGCCCGTATCACCTGAAGTACTAGTAATTGGCACGCCGTCAATGACATACAGAGGTTCGTTACCGGCATTGAGGGAACCGATACCACGGATGCTCACACGGCTGCTGGCTCCCGGGATACCTGATGCGGTAGTGATATTCACACCTGCGATACGGCCCTGGAGAAGCTGATCCACAGAAAGCACGTCACGCCTTTCAGATGCCTTAGGCTTGAACTGACCGATGGCGGAAGTGATGTCCCTACGGGTCATGCTACCATATCCGACCACCACTGACTGGTCGAGCGACAATGCCTGCGGCTCCATCTTCACTTCAATATTGGTCCTGGAAGATGAAATCTGCACCTCTTTATCCTCGTAGCCGAAGAAAGAGAATGAAAGCACCGGCTCCGCACCGGTAACCTTGATGGAGAATTTTCCGTCAGCGCCGGAAGAAACGGCATTGGTCGTACCTTTCTCCACTACGAAAGCTCCTGCCATCGGGGAATTGTTCTCATCCACGACAATTCCGGTGCACAGCAGCGGTTGGGCCTTTACCCCCCCCCCACCCGGACTTTGCTGCCGGCGCAGGCTGAGCTTTTTTTGCGACGACGGAAATATTCTTGCCATTGACCTTGTAAGAAACATTCTGTCCGGCAAAAATACGGTCAAGCGCATTCTGGATTGACACATTCTTAACCTGTACTGTCACATGCTTGTTGATGTCAATGTCATCAGTTCCAATCGTGAACGAGTAGTGGTACTCCTTCTGCAGATATTCTACGGCAGAGCGTACACTAACATCCTTCAACGACATAGAAATCTGCGCATTGGCTGATACCGCAAACAGCCACGAAAGGGCAGTTGCGATGACAAGACAGCACAACTTGCTACATCTTGAAAAATTACGCATAAATTGGTTATTAATTATAAAACAAAAATTATTTCAGATTCAATTGGCTGATATATAATAGGTATCCTCCTTCTGCAGAACCTTCATTCCTCCGTCCGCACAGAGAGCTTTGAGAATATCCAGCGGTGACTCGTCATTCACGAACGAAGCATAGAAGCGCCTCCCCAGCAGATTCTGATTGTTGACCACAACCCTAATATCGAACTGACGCTGAAGTTCCTTGATTATATTCAGGAGCGTCTCATCATTGAAATACAATGCATTGCGCACCGTCCACGAAACATATTTCTCCGGATTCATGCAAGTCCTGATAACCTTTCCGTTTTCCAAGTCAGCCTTTACCACCTGCCCCGGAGCGATTTCCACGGACTGCTTGATTCCGGACACCATGAAATCCATATCCACAGCACCCTCCACCAAGGTCAATTCAGCTTCCGTGGACTTTGGATATGAACGGAAATTGAAAACCGTTCCCTTTACGCGGACATTGACATTATTGGATGAAAGAACGAAAGGATGTTTCTTGTCTTTTGCGACCTCGGCGAACACCTCTCCTGACGAAAACACCTGTCTCGTACGACCGGTAAACTCGCTCGGATACAGCAGCCTGGATTCATTGTGGAGCCAGATTATCGTGCCATCAGGAAGCAGCACTGATTTTTTCTCTCCATAGGCCGTCAGCACTTCCACCCAATTCACGCTCTCGCTTTCGCCGGACGGAAAGACATTCAGCACCACGGCCAGCACTACCGCAGCCGCCATCGAAACAGCACCGGCAATGTAAGGCCACACACGTTTCCTGTTACGGCCTCCATTCTCCTCGGACAATGCAATCTCCTCAATGGCAGCATCCAGCCGGGCTTTCACCCTTGCTTTTCTCGCCTCAATATCGTATTCGTTATAATCCATTTTCACGTCTTTTGCATATAATACGTATGAGTAAGCCCTATCCCCCAACCGGTGCTGAAAAATTTTTCACTATCTTTGCAGACCACATTCAAAAAACATTGACATGAAGCCGAAAATGAAATCAATTTTGGGTATCGGCAATGCCCTTACAGATATTCTTGCCGTTCTGCCGGATGACTCGTTCCTGAAGCTGTACCACCTTCCGAAAGGCAGTATGCAGTTCGTGGACATGGAGACGGGAAACAAGATTTTCGAAAGTCTGAAACCTTATGGATTGCATTATGTAGCAGGAGGTTCCGCAGCCAACACCATCACATGCACCGCCATTTTCGGTATGCCGTCGGCATTCATCGGCAAGGTCGGTGAAGATGAACTCGGCCACCTGTTCAAGAGCGACGAAGAACAATACGGCGTGAAGACAATGCTTCTGAAAGGCAAGAACCCTTCGGGCAGGTCAATGGTTTTCGTGTCCGGGGCCAATGCTGAAAGGACATTCGCGAACTACATGGGAGCCGCTCTGGAAATGGTTCCGGAAGACCTGAAACAGGAATATTTCGAAGGCTATGACTACTTCCATATAGAGGGCTATCTCGTACAGAACCAGGCACTTATCCGCACAGCCGTAGAGATGGCGCACAAGGCGGGATGCATCATTTCGCTGGACATGGCGTCATACAACGTCGTGGAATCCAACGACGCTTTCCTGCATGACATCGTGGACCGCTACGTGGACATCGTCTTCGCGAACGAGTCCGAGGCCAAGGCGTTCACCAAGCTTCAGCCGAGGGAGGCGCTCGACGAAATCGCCCGCCACTGCAAGATTGCCGTCGTAAAAGTCGGCAAGGACGGGTCAATGCTGAAGAGCGGGGATGAATACCATTATATAGAGCCATGGCCAGCCGACACCCTCGACGCCACAGGAGCAGGCGACACTTACGCCGCAGGTTTCCTCTACGCACATTCACTCGGGATGCCTCTGAAAGTCTGCGGTGAAATCGGGTCAATCATTGCCGCCAAGGTCGTGGAAATTATCGGCACGAAGATTGATATTCCAAGATGGAAAGCAGCCAAAGCAGAAATCCGCGAGTTGATAGCAGCGAACGGAGGCGTTGCTGCGGAAGAAAACAAAGACTGATGCTAGGTTTCATAAAGAACATATTCAGAAGGAGATACCTCAGGAAAGCGACAAGCACGACCCCTACGGGGCTTCATCCGCTAAGTGAAATCAAATCCGTGTCCATCATCATTGACATGGAAGATTCCGGCGCGGACGAGTGCAAGGAGAAAGCGATTTCCGTCTTCAAGTCGCTCGGCATACGCACAAGCGTGTATTTTTTCGATTTCAGCAAGAAAGACGAGGACGAGAGACAGACTACGAGCCTGAACAACACCGTCTTACGCAGCGACCTGAACTGGTGCGGCCGCCCGTCGGCGGAGAAATTGTCAATGCTGGTGCAGGAGGATTCGGACATGCTGCTGTCGCTCGTGGACAATGACGACTTCCCTATCGAATACATGGCAAAGTGCTCTCCTTCAAGGTTCAAGATCGGGCGCTGCCAGCTGCCTGGACGTACTTTCGACCTGGTGATAGAGGATTCCCCGAGCCAGGCTTACACACCTGTACAGGCATTTGCTGAAATCACCAAATATCTCGAAACTATCAAGTAACCCAGAGCCAACCGGCCGGGCAAGAATCAAATAATACGATGAACGGATTGACAAGAAACATCATTACAGGAGTCAAAGGATTCGGCATGGGTGCCGCGAACGTGATTCCTGGCGTTTCCGGTGGCACGATCGCATTGCTCACCGGCATTTTCACAGAAATCATTGACTCGCTCAATGCGATGATGGACCCATCATCATGGAAACTTCTATTCCAGGGCAAATTTCGTGAGTTCTGGCGATTTATCCACGGAACTTTTCTGGTATCATTGTTCATTGGCGTCCTGATCAGCATCTTCTCATTGGCGAAGCTCATGGTCTACGTCATGAACTGGTATCCGGTGCAGACCTGGGCGTTTTTCTTCGGCCTCATCATCGCCTCATCGGCATATATGATCTACGACATCAAGGGATGGAAGGTCAATGACGTACTTTTCTTCGCAGCAGGCATTGTCCTCGGCGTGGTCATCTGCACATTGTCCCCTACCACCACTCCCGACAGTCTCTGGTTCATTTTCCTCTGCGGCGCCATCGCGGTCTGCACCATGATTCTTCCTGGAATTTCAGGCAGTTTCATTCTGGTAATTCTCGGCAAATACGACTTTATCATGCAGTCTATCAACCAGATGAACATTCCGGTACTGCTGGTGTTCGGCCTCGGTTGCATCATCGGCATCCTCGGATTCTCCAAGTTCCTGCACTGGCTGCTGAAAAGGTTCGAAAGACCGACAATGCTGGTGCTCGTGGGCTTCGTCCTCGGCGCGCTCGTGAAAGTCTGGCCATGGAATGACATGCACGCAGTAGCTGAAGGTCAATGTCTCCGCAGCGGCATGGCTCCGGATGCGGCTTCAACAGCTGCCGACCTCATCATGAGTTCAGGCAATCCGATGAAAGTTCTGGATCTCCAGATACCGGGAGCGATTATCTGGGCGATTGCAGGTCTGGCTCTGGTGGCGGTCCTTGAATACCTCAGCAGCCTACATAAATTAAAAGAGGAAGCTTAAGACGAGCAAACATTTCAGTTCATAGTCGAAATGTGATATTTCCCTTACAAAACGGCACATCTTAAACGATTCTTCAGAAAAGTTGATAATTATTTTTCCTCAACGATATGGTTTGGCATGATTATGGCAATTAGACATATCGAAGACATAAAAACATAAGCTAGTTTAATTCATATTGAATAAGTGAAACAGCAGCCAGTCGTGAAGACCAGCTGCTGTTTTTTTTATATCTAATCTCACCGCGCGGGTGACCATGTTAATCTTCAGGAGCGAACATAGGGTCCCAGGAAGGAAGGAGAATCGGCTTCTGGTTCAGCATTTCCAGAATGTCGGCAGGGATATACTTCTTCTCCGCCACAACACGGAACATATACTCGGAGAACCACTGGTCAGTCATGATCAGACAACCCTTGTAGCCACGATCTGCGCCCCAGCTGTTCTCAACCATCCATTTCACAGGCTTGCCGTCCTTGACATCCACGGCGACAAGAGTCATGGCATGGGAAGAACCGCTTGCATGAGTCTGAACACGCTGTGTCTTGTCCATGGTGAGTTCCACGCCGAAGAGCGACTCGTAATCGAAATTCGCCAGATCGAGTACACCTTTTTTGGAATCGAGGAATTTACCCACATCGCAAGAAAAATACATTGCCGTATTGTCCTTGATGGAAGCCATGGCGATTTCGCTGATGCGGTCGACAGGAAGATTCACGTAAACCCAGTTCTTTCCGTCATAGACATGGCGGTCATAATCGATTTCATACACCTTTCCGTACTCACGTGAAGGGTCATTCATCAGCATCACGTAGTTGCCATCCAAGTCTGCACCTACATACTTGTCATAGAAAGACTTAGGAGTGAATTTACCGCTCTCCACAAATTCATTTTTCGAATTGTACATCGTCCACTCGAACTCCGTAGGAGGCACTCCGAGACACAGGGCAAGCACGCGATAGACATCGGAGAGGACTGACTCCTTGACCTTCTGAAGCTCGGCATTGACCTTAATCTCGGCGGCTTCAGCCTTCTTTCCGTTCAAAGAAGCGGCTCCGGAAGCATCATATACGTCACGCAACTTGAGACCACCCTGACGGAGAATGTTCTTCAGCTGCGAAGCCATCTGCGAAGTATTGTTGCTGCTGTAGGTCTCCGGCATGATCTCGGACGGAACGACGCCATACTTCATCGCCAGGTCGGACACGCCCGTAAACTGTCCACCGTCGCTCAACGGATTCGAGAAAAGCCAATCGACCTGCCTGTCGGCAAAAGGCAGTTTTCTAGTATCAATGACTCCCTGCAGGAAAAGATTGGCCTTCTCCAGCTGGTCATAGAAGAAAAGATAATTCTGTGAGAATGTGAACGCGCCCAGGTCATATTTGTCTATCATCTTGGCTCTCATCACATTAAGTCCAGTGAACAGCCAGCATCTTCCGGATGATTTCTGGTCGGTGATGCCTTTTGTCTTGACGCGGTCGCTGAAATGCGTATCGATCATCGCCGCGTTCTCGGAATTGGCTGCAAGAACATTGACAGCAGTACCTGCAAGAGCATTGCGAAGCGCCTTGTCGGCCGGGCTTCCGGTGTAGCCTTTGCTGATACGGGTGAGGACCTCAGGAGAAATGCCTCCGTCAGAGGCAGTCTGTGCGTGCATTGAAGCAGGCAGGATTGCCGCAAGGGCGGCCAGAACAAGCAATTTTCTCATAAATATATTAGTTTTTGATCTACTGCATTGAACCTCCCACGATGTCGAGAAGCTCGCTGGTAATCTTCTGTTGACGGTTCTTGTTGTACTCCAGAGTAAGCTCCTGGAGGATTTCGTTGCCGTTGTCCGTAGCTGTCTGCATGGCCACCGTCCTGGCGGCATGTTCGGCGGCATTGGTATCGAGCTGCACCGTGTACATCTTGAGCATCATCACTTTAGGCAACAGTTCGTCCAGCAATGTATTCACGTCCGGCTCCACGATATAGTCGAAATTCCATCCGCGCACATCAGCCGCAGCGGCATTTTCACGGGCTTCCTTCATAGGGACTATCTCCAGAGGCAGATATGTATTTCTTACCGCCGGCTGGGATGCCGTGGACTTGAAATGGTTATAAAGCAGTTCCACCTTGTCGAAACGCTCGGTCATGAAGCCATGCACGAGTTCTGCAGCCAGTTGTGAAGCCTCATCATAAGAAGGCTTGTCGGAAAGATGGGTATAGTCAGCCGGTGAAGCAAAACCTTTCTTGCGCATTGCGTCAGCCATCTTACGTCCTATGGAATAGACAGTTATGTCTTCCCGCCGGACGCCCGCCGCGAGGTATTCGTCAATGACGGTCGTGACATGCTTTATCGCAGTGGAATTGAATCCGCCGCATAGCGAAGAATTGGAGGAATACGCCACGATGGCCACTTTGTGGACCGGACGCTGTGTGCAGAGAAGTTCGAGCTCATCATCGAGATCTACATTGTCCTCAGTTACAGGAATGAACTTGTCATCGTCCGCCCGCTTGTTCATGTTGCGCTTATAGGCAATCAGATTCGCGAGCATCCTATGAAGCATATCCTCGTAAGGGAGCATGTTTCCGATAGCGGTCTGCGCCTTGTGCAGCTTCGCCGCCGCCACCATTTTCATGGCGGAAGTGATTTTCAGCGTGCTGTTTACGGAATCAACCCTATTCTTTATTTCTTTCAATGACGGCATGGCGTCTCCCTGATTATTTTACGTCACCGAGACCAAGAGCAACGTCCTCGGCCTCCTGCTCAATGATTTTCTTGATATTGTCATCCAGTTTTCCTTCTGCAAGAGGTGTCAGCACATCGTCCTGATGTGAAGCGCGCATCTTGGCAAGGAATGCCGACTGGAAATCACGTACTTTCTCCAGAGGAATGTCACGGAGCAACGAGTTCGTGCCGCAATACAATATCGCAATCTGCTCTCCCACAGGCATCGGCGAATACTGCGGCTGGATGAGCAGCTGTTTGTTCTTACGTCCGCGGTCCAATGCCAATGCAGTCACCTTGTCCACATCGCTGCTGAACTTGGAGAATGACTCCAGTTCATCGTATTGGGCCTGGTCGATTTTCAATGTTCCGGCGACTTTCTTCATACTCTTGACCTGAGCGCTTCCGCCGACACGGGAAACGGAAATTCCCACATTGATGGCAGGACGGAATCCCTGGTTGAACAGGCTGTTCTCAAGATAAATCTGACCGTCCGTGATGGAAATCACGTTGGTCGGGATATATGCGGAAACGTCGCCCGCCTGTGTCTCGATAATAGGCAGCGCCGTCAGCGATCCGCCGGCCTTGACTTTACCTTTCAATGACTCCGGAAGGTCGTTCATCTGCTCGGCAACTTCCTGCTGGCCAATGATTTTCGCTGCACGCTCCAGCAGTCTTGAGTGAAGATAGAACACGTCTCCAGGATAAGCCTCACGACCTGAAGGACGTCTGAGGATCAATGATACTTCACGATATGCGACAGCCTGCTTGGAAAGGTCGTCGTAGATAACCAGGGCTGCACGGCCCGTATCACGGAAATATTCACCGATGGCTGCTCCTGCAAATGCCGCATAATATTGGAGCGCAGCCGGATCGGCA